>JGI24890J29729_1000388_pt1 | contig 29212 bp, 35 predicted proteins | sample FreactcultureFD7_FD_29729 | JGI IMG/M metagenome (IMG submission 29729)
ACTTTCAACTATTAGTAAACCTTTTTTCAACTTGTTTCAATCTCTTCTTCCAAATATTTTTTATTATTTCAATTCAACGGAAGAAGAACCTTGATCAAAAATATTATATATTATTTTGCGATATCATATTATGATTATTGTTTGCCCACATTGTCATAGATATGTTGAAATTTTAGAATTAAACTGTTGTATATTTCGTCATGGAATATTTAAAAACGGGAATCAAATACCTCCACATTGTTCTTTGGAAGAATGGTTGAATTTTGTTAAAAATGATATAATTTATGGATGTGGTAAACCTTTTAAAATTGTGAATGAAATTGCTATTGAATGTAGTTTTGATACTTGAAAAATAAATATTTTTAAATATTGCGGAAGAAGAATGGACAAAATGCTTTCAGAATCAGACATTAAGGCAATTTGCGGATCAGTTAGAATCGTGAAATTTCAAGATTTGTCTAATTGTTCTTCCATTGAAGAAATTTTGCCAAAGGCAAGAGATTGTTGTATTATTTTTTTACCAACAGAATCAGAATTCAAAGGTCATTGGACAGCATTGTCCCGATCTGATGATATTTATACTTTTTTTGATAGTTATGGAAAATCTGAGTCGAACGACTTTTTGTATATTTCTCCAAATGTCGTTCAGACTGATTATTTGAAAAAATTATTGACTGGATGCAATGCGGGTTACAATCATGTTGATTTTCAAGGAAAGGAGTCAAACACTTGCGGAAGATGGTCAGCATCCTATATATATTTATTTAAAAAAGGATATGGATTATCTGATTTTCAAAAGATTATGAGACGGTCGAAAAAAAGGTTTGGTTATTCTTCCTACGATGAACTGATTGTTGCTTTTACCTAAATCATCTTTTTTGTATAAAAACATGATTTTTAAGGGGTTTTAGGCAACTTTTGTGAAACTCACAATTTGATTACACGAAGGGATACCTCCTAAAAATATATACTGTTGATATAAATTTACCTGAGTTGTCACTTGAAGTTCAAATACATAAGAAGACGAATTGATCATCCCATCGCCTGCAGTTACGACTAATCCTGCACCATAATTGGTTGACGTTGAAGCATTAGGCGCCCAATTTGTGTCAGATACTCCGTATTCTTGTCTATATATTGTACAATCTCCTCCGGCGTCATCGGTTGTGAAAGTATTTAAAATATAGGCAACATATGTTCCAGGCAGGAGTGAAATTGGCAATTGATAAAGTACGACAGAATCTAATTGCATTGCTTGTTGATACGTGGTTGTTGGAGCAGTTTGTGAAATATTTGATTGACCGCAGCCTGATCTGAATGACATTATACAATATGAAAAGATTATTATTTACTTTATTTTTAGGTTAATCTCGCAAAAGTGACCGTTTGAACTACAGTTGGAGCATTTCCATCGTAATTATACTGCTGAAATAAGTTAATCGTGGTTGGACTTAATAATGTAAATAAATAAGATGACGTATTTATCATTTTATCTCCACTAGGCAATATTAATCCTGCCCCGAAATTATTGTAAGTAACGGGTGCGGGTATGGAGTTTGTATTTGTTAGTCCATAATATTGTAAAAAAACAGTACAATCTTCTCCTGAATTTAACTGAAAATTATTTGAAATAAACGCAACCCAAGTCCCTGCTGAAATATTAATGGGCAATGAGTGTATTATACCGTCTTGGACTTGGACCGTCTGATTATATGTTAATTTTGTTGGTGTTGATACAAGATCGTTCTGCGAAATACCAGATCTATATGACATATAAAGTGATGAAATATTTTATTTTACTTTATTTTTCGTGTTTTCGTGATATGTGGAGTTTCATAGATGCACGACAAATTAACTTATCACAATGTTCGCATTGAATTTTTTCAAGACGATAATCCCGCTCTTTTTGATATTGGTCTTTATTAAGATTTGGATTTTTTGCGAGTTTTGCTTGATAATAGTCTTTATTGTGATTTGGATGTAATTCGAGTTGACGTTGATATTTCCAACAATTTTTCAATTCTTCTTCCGTTCGTCTTGGTTTATTTTTATTACAATTCTCGTTATCATCAAACCATTTACGTTCTCGTGATTCTAATTCTGGTTTTGAACCACATGGGAAATCTTCCAACCAAATAATTTCACAATTTTCAATTCCAAATTTGTCAAAAAGTTCAAAACTTCCCATAACCCACTTTTTGCCATTTTGATATTTCTTATAATTTGCTCGATGACTTACCATCCTTTTACTCAATGTTTGGACGGTTGACCCAAAATAGGGTTTCCAGTTTTCTTCCGTTGTGACATCTCTTTTGGGGACTATCTTATAAATCTTTCCTTTTGAATAGTCTGGCATCTGTTTTTATATGTTATTGTATGTTATCTTTAAGTTGTTTAATTGATACGGAAGAAGATACTATCCTGGGTTGCCGAGATACTTTGAGTTCCTGTAACGGTGAAAATACACTTTTGAAATAATTGAACGGTCGTCTCTTGAGTAAGCAAAAAGGTAAATTGGTTATTATTTTGCACTTGCTGATTGGCAACGAATGTAGGAGTTAGAGATCCGACTAAATTTTCAGAGACCTGGGTCGGCATAAGCGGATCTGAAATTCCTGATATACCAAACGAATAAGACGTCAACCTTATTGTCCCGGTCCCCGACCCTATTGCCAAAATATTATTGACTGTGACACTCCATAAACCTGCTCCAAGCGTAATTGGCACTGAATATGTAGTCGCTGATGTCAAGATATTTGTTTGATTGATACTGTAATATGGAGGTGTACTAACAATATTTTGCTGCGACGTGCCACTTCTCCAACTCATATTCTTCCAAAAGATAAAATTTTTAATTATTTTAAATATACGTTATTTGGAAATTTGGAAGATTATATGTTAATGTATGATCAAAATTAATTGAAGTTTGGCAAGAAAATACTATACTTCCTGAATCGATTGTGATTGTTGCTGGAATGATGCTACCTCCTGTTGTAGAAGTCAATGTTATTGGAATTGAAACTGGTTGAGATGGTTGTGGATTTGCAATTGGGCAAAAAATACAAGTCGTCGTATCTTGACTCGACCCGCCTGTTGGAGTATAATTGATGTTTGACAAAGTCATATAAGCGTGTAAAATATTTCCTGAAATGGAGATGGTCGTGACCCCGTTGATAGATGCCCGTGATAATGTAAAATCACTATTAAGAGTTGAATTGATATTTCCTCCCACTGATGCTTGTGTAAATGATTGTGGCGCAAAAAAAGGGACAGATGAAAGAGTGGGTGTTACTTGTCTCTGAAGAATGGTTGTTCCATTTATTTCAAATTGTGACGCTGTTCCTACTAAATTTAAAATTGCTCCATTTGTGATTGGCGTGATAGTTGCCAAGTTTTTGAGGGGTGTACTGGCAGTAATGTTTTTAAACGCAAAACCACCTGTCCCAGCATTTGAAAAATTTAATAAATCTGTTTCTGAGTTTGTATCCAAATTGTTATTTATTTGAATACCTCGTGTTGCGGAATTTGCTAAAAGATTTGGATTTGTTACTGGCATAGTTGACGAACCAATATTGACCAATTGATTATTACCAAATGTTTGATATCCTGATCCCCAGACATAGCTTTCATCTGGATTAAAAGCGCCCATGACATTTTGAACAGCACTTTGAACAAAATTACACGTAGCAATTTGACTCGTATTATTTCCAAAAGGCGGAGTGATTGAGATTGGAACTCCTGTAAATGCAGGTGAGTTTATGGGAGCAAGACCTGTTAATTGAGATGTAGTTACAAGATTATTCAAGATGTTTACCCCGTTGACTTGGTATTGACCACCATTTCCTACTAAATTCATAATTGGAGCACCTCCATTTGGTCTTAATGTGGTGAAAAGTTTGAGCGGGGAAGAATTGGAAAGATTGTAAAAATTGAATCCACCTACACCTAAATTAGAAAAATTGTAGAAATCTGTTTCATTCACAGATGTTGCCGAATTGTCAATGATTAAACCTGTTGATGTCGACGTGACTGTTCCTACGGGAGGGGACGTTGGTAAGGTTGAAGAACCAATTCCAATTGTTTGATTGTTGCCAAAAATATTATAATTTCCCTGCCAGATATAAGAACCATTTGCATTAAGTGCAACGGACGCATTTGAAATTGCTTGATTTAATTGATATTGACTTATGGCAGCATAAGCACTTGTTGCCGTTTGCTGGGCAGGAGATACGAGTTCAACAATACCTTCTAGTGAAATAGTAATTGCTGGATTGTTATTAAAATCATTGATTTGTTCTAACCCAATAGTTGAATTAACAATGTTACGAACAGACATTATAAAATGTAAAAATATTTTATTTTTTACTATTTTTGAAAAATACACAAATACATTATCTAAACCATTACTATGAAGATTGTTATTCCCTCTTATGCCCGATCTAATCAGATTGTTAAGAAAACCTTAAAAATACTACAAGATGTTAATGCTGATATTTTTGTTTTTGTCGTAGAAGAAGAATACGAATTGTATAAAAACTCTATTGCCAATGAAAAAATTAATATCATAATTGGTGTTAAAGGTTTAGCAAATCAACGTAATTTTATTGCCGACTATTTTGAAGATGACGAATTTCTTATTCATATGGACGACGATATTGAAGAAGTTTATATAAAATCAGAAAGACCTTTACAATCTATTTTAGAAGAATCTTTAAATTATTTGAATACTGGGGAGACGTCCCTTATTGGGTTCCCGCCAGTTTTTAATAAATTTTGGAATAAAACTGAAGGATTCAAAAATGGTTTATATTACATTGTAGGTACGATTTTTGTTTTGAAAAATGATAAATCTATCCGTTTAACAAATTCCATCGGCGAGGATTTTGAACGTTCTGTAAAATATTATGAAAAATATGGCACTGTTTCTCGTAACAATAATTTGATTTTTAAAACAAAATATTATTCAAATGTAGGAGGAATGATGGAAGAAGGGAGAAACCGTGATAAGATTTATGCTGGATTGGTAAAATTATATTACCAGTTTCCACATCTTTTTAAAATAAGGATGAAAAAGATGAAAAAAGAAGAAATCGTAAATCTATCTGTAAAAAAATCCATTGTTCCAGATATTATGATCTTGCCATCTGTTTCTTCTTCCATGTTTACTGATTTATATAAAATGTTTACTGTTTTTGTAAAAAATCCATTGGTTTTAACAACGGGAGAAAAACCGGGAACAGGTTCACGACCTGGATTTAAACGTCATTTTTACAATTGTTTTGGAATGATTCGACCTAGATGCAGAGGGAATGCGTTTCAATTATCTGTTGCCTCTATTAAATTTCCTGAAATATATCAAGAATTATTAAGAATTGGAAATATCGTTTGTCCATTTGAATTTCAAAGCATTCATGTTGTTAAAAATTGTATTTGTCCTCCACACACAGATTCTAAAAATGTCGGAAAATCCACTTTAATAAGTTTTGGAGAGTATGAAGGATGTTTTTTAAATATTAACGGAAGAAATTATGATGCAAAATATACTCCTATTATTTTTGATGGAAGAAATATGATACATTACAATACAGATGATCTTGTCGGAACAAAATTTTCTTTAATTTTTTATTGATTATAATGCATATACGTACATGTAACTTACTATGTATGGAGACCTAAGACCGAGGTAATCCACATTGTTGTTATTGTCATTTGTCCCATTAATGCCTGTAAAAGCAGATTGAACGGCAATATTTAACCCAGTTCCTGGACTATTTGAATTTTTTACTACCTGAGGATTGCCGTTTGTATTAATAGATGATTGATAATCACCTCGTATACCATGACTGTGACCCGGATCTGTAATGGAATGGATATGATTTGGGACTGATGTCGTAGCGTTCTCGCCGCCATAGGTACCAGAATAAGAGGCAGACCCTTGATTCACAATGAAATTAGGCACATTATTTATTGTCAAATTCCCGCAAATCAATCCTCTACCTTCCGTTGCCATGTCAGGAACTCCGAACGTATTTATCCCATCACCTCCCCAGGTTGTTCCAATTGCTGCGAATAATTTTGGAAAATCATTAATTAAAACAAGTTGTCCATTGCAATATATAAATCCGTCATTAATCGTTGGCGAATTTGCCGCAATGGATGAAATAATTTGACCTGTAAAGTAGGCAGAAGTTATCGAGTTTGAAGCAACATAATCCACGAGCATCTCATTATTGACAAATCCATTGGGAGTTGAAATTTTTGATACTGGAGTTGTAGGACAAACATTTAAAAGTCCTTGAAGAGTGATATTACCTTGAAATACGGATTGACCACTAATGTTGATATATGGAGCATACACAGATCCAGTGAAAGTTGCCCCCACCAATCTCGCATAATCGGTCAAAGTATTTGAAACGGATTGTAATGTGGCAACCGTATTTCCTGCCAATGATAATCCACTTGAAAATGCCCCAGAAACAAAATTTGCGACATTTCCTGCCAAATTTCCAGTAAAAGTTGCCCCTGATAATTGGGCATAATTTGTAAGGGCACCTGTTAAATTGGCACTTGTTACAATTGGAGAATTATTAATTTTACCAGATAATGCTGAAATGGCGCCATTGGATCTGATTGTATCTGCCGTCAATGTTCCTGTAATGTTTGGATTCGTGTTTGGAGCATATCCTTGAAGAGTTGCCGAAAGTGAATTTTGAGTTGTAATTGCCGACCCCGAAATGGAACCAGATGTCGATGTAAATCCAGACGCAAAATTAACTAAACTGGAAAAACTCGGAGTTGTTTGTGAAACATAATTGGAAGCAACATAACTCGTTGTAGGGTAAGATGACAAAGTTGTATTTAAACTCGTTTGGGTAATCACATTGGAATTTGCTACTTGTAAAATATCATTTGACGGGACTGTCAATTTACACGAGACTGATCCTGTAGACAAAGTCAATGCCAAAGATGTTAATTTTAACCGATCTGATTGATTATAGCTCAATGATGCTGAACCAGATTGTGATGGATATGATAACGTGATTGGAATCGGGTCATTGATTGAACTTTGAAATGTATTGGAACCTGTAAAAATATTGTCGGCATCTAACAGGGCAGTATTTACGAGCGACTGTTGATTTTGCTGGACGTATTCACAAGTGGCGAGTTGTTGAGTGTTTGTTCCAATTGGCGCAGTTGGTGCTAAGGCAAGTCCTGTTATATTCATCGTATTTGCATTCATATTCCCCGTAGAAGTGAAATTATTTGAAAATATATTTCCACTAGTATAAAGACCATTGAATCCCAGATTAAGACGAGACGAAGAATCGGCATAAAAAGAGGTTGCGTTGCCTGCACTTTTTATGGTTAAACCTTGGGTTGATTGATTTGTTGAGGCCGTTATAGATCCAGTATTACTCAAAGTTATATTTCCCGTAAAAGTTGGATAGGCAGTGTTTGATAAAGTTAGTGTATTTTGTTGAAACGTGGTTGCACCGGAAACTGTGGTTGTTCCATTCAAATTTGTCTGTCCATTCAAAACTGTTTCGCCCACAAATGTGTTGGTTTGAGTAAAATGATTGTCTTGTGTTTCTGATACTGGGTTGTCCACGATTATGGATGTACCATTTATCTGATAATCACATGAAACGCCCTTTAGGTTCATAATCGTCTCATTTGCACGAGTATTCAAAACTGTCATTATTTGTTGTGTCGGTTGTGTATCTGAAATGGTTGTCAAACTCAAACCACCTACTTGATTTCCGGCATAATTGTATAGATCAATTTCTCCTTTTGCATATTGACTGCTTGTTATCAACGTTCCAAATTGGTTTGAATTACAAGTTTGAGATGCTTGTGGAATTGTAATTGGATAGGGCAAATTGTTTCCTATTTGAATGGGTTGGGTAAAGGATTGTCCGAGGGGGGACGTCCACTCATAAGAATTGGTTGGGTCCATGCCTATATTTGTAGCATTGGCTATTTGTGTATTTACATATGTTGTAGAAGCAATGGAATTGGGGATTGATGGATTTGGATTTTCAACGATCACTACTCCTTGATCATTTATAGTTAAAGATTGTTGACCAGTTGGCGAACGTAATTCTGATAATTGAAGCGTCCCGTTTTCAATTGTTCTGACACTCATTATTCTTCCATTATATTTTATTTTTAGTTATTTTAATCATAACAAATAAAAAAGTTGAGACAGGTATAATTGGGTGTATAATTTACGCCTCGAAGATTGCTTATGGTGTCTGTTTGTTGTATGGCCGGTCCATTTGTATTTACAATAATTCCGACCTTTTTTGTGAATGTGGGAAAATTTGCCGTTCCTGATGTGCTGACTTTTAATACATTATTCCCCGGGGCGAACCCAGCTCCTTTTTCTTCCCCGACACCATGTGCATGACCGGGGTCATTTATATCGTGCAAGTGAGGTGGAACAACATCATAAATCATATCTGTTACTTGATATTGAGAGACGTTATTCGAGATAGATCCAAGTTCCCCATTTCCGCTTTGTAAGTTGGAATAACTTATCCCATTAATATCAATGCTTCCTCCTAACAAAAATTTTGACTTTATGTCTGGAACAAAAAATAACACGCCAGTAGATGGCCCGTATGCATCACCAATGACTGCATAGAGACTGGCATATGATGTAATTGCATAAGATTGTCCGTCACAAGGCAAATAATGATCTGGTGGAGTTGCCTGTGGAAGACCAATGATTTCTCCAATATTCCTCGTATTTTTTGCTTGTAAAATGGATAGTTGATTGGATAAGGTTTGAAATTGACTTGCTAATGTATTGATTTCTTCTACATAGATATCCAAATTTGGAAGATTTGCGACTTGTTGATTCACATATTCATAGGAGACGAGTGACTCGGGAATGCTTGAATTCATGATGACAGTTGGGTAGTAAAATGTTTGATTGATATTTGTTTGATCTTTGCCTGATATAAATGCCATTATCATATAAAAATATTTTATTTTTGATTAATTTGTAATGATGTAAAAATTCATGGCTATAAAAGGAGGTGTGATATTTACTCCAGTCAGACCCGATATAGGATCTGTAAATTGGATGCCCGAACCTGTATTTTGAATTTGGATTCCGGTATAGGCAAGATCGGACTGAATCGGATTGATTTGACTTGCTGTTAAAAATTCGGTCGTTTCAATGCCAAAACTAATGCTGCCTACATCTGCCATGAGATGAAGATGCCCGTTATCACCTATGGTATGACTATGCGGCGGAACTACTTGTTGAATTGGATACTGTAATGACCCGGGGATGAGTCCATAAACTGACGCCGAAATGTATTGCGTGTTATTAGCTCCGATTGTACCATTTCCAGAAATCAAATTAGAAGAGGCAACACCGTTTAAATTGCCATTGCCACCAAGTGGGAAATAATTGATAAAATTGGGAATATTGAAATCCAACCCAACCGACCCCCCATACGCATATCCAATGATGGCAAAAAGTTCAGGATAATCGGCAATAAGAAGGGTTGCTCCATTGCATAAAATTGTGTAGGGGGGTGGGACTGATGATGGTGAAATAATTATACCGCCAATAGGTCTTACAATTTCTTCTGAAAGAGTTGAAATTTGAGATTGTATTGATGCTATCTGTCCGTTTAAAATAGCAATGGATCCTTCAATGGCGGCAATATTGGCATTAATTTGAGTGGTTTGGGAATCAACATACCCAACGGATGCTGGCGAACTATTAGTTGTTCCTATCGTATGTGTATTGGAAGAAAAAGTTTGAATAACATTCCTATTATCAATGGCTGAACGATATGACATTGTATTGGGTTTAGATTATTTATTTATTTATTTTAAAATTGATTTAAATTTATGGTGTGAATATATATAAAAGTTTGATGGAAATCAATCCGTATTTGGAGGGGAAAATTTATGAGATTGTAAATGAAAATGGTGATCGATATATCGGGTCTACAATTAGGACGCTGGAAGAAAGGTTAAGTTGTCATATCAATAATTTCAAAAGATATTGTAATGGTAAAAGTAATTATGTATCCTCTTTTGTCCTGATTGAAAAAGGTAGATATGAAATTAGATTATTGGAAAAGTATCCATGTGAAAATAAATTAGAATTACTGAAACAAGAACAGGTCTGGATTGATTCGGGGGAATGTGTAAACAAACATAGAGCATACTTGTCAAAAGAAGATTTGAAAGAAGAAATAAAAAAATGGCGTCTTGAAAACCTAGACAAAATAAAAGAAACATGTAAAAAATATTATCTTGAAAATGCTGACAAAATGAATGAAAAATGTAAAATATATTGTCTTGAAAATGCTGACAAAATTAGAGAAAATAGGAAAATATATTATCAAGAAAATGCTGACAAAATAAATGAAAAAAATAAAAAATATCGTCTTGAAAATGCTGACAAATTGAAAGCAAAATTTGATTGTGAATGTGGTGGTAAATATACATTTCAACGCAAAACAAGACATTTCAAAACAAAACTTCACATTGATTATGAAAAAACATTGTAAAAAAATATTTATCTATACGAATGGTAGACCTGAGTGAAACGTTTTATGCATTATTATTGACGACATTGGGCGGATTTATGCTGACATTGTTGAAATACTGCTATAAATCAAAATGCTCCAGTATTGATTTTTGTTGTATAAAAATTATTCGGAATACCGAGTTGGAAGCAAAAGAAGAATCAAAAAGTCCCGAAAATTCTGAAAAAGTTTGATTTTCTATTCGTGACGAATACCAGATACTGGTAAAAGTCTCGATTAAAAGATTTCTTCCATTAATAAGAGATAGAGACCATAATAACAGTTATCTGTTTTATCCATTGCATTTAAAAACTCTATTATGGTTTGGATGTTCATCTTTTGTATTGTTTGCGTATCTTTTTTAATATTTTTATCTAAATGTTATATAAATGGATTTTGAAAAAGAGATAATTTCCAAATTGAATACAGATTGCCCCATCTTCTTTTACCATTCTGAACGTATTTCATGTCAAATACTTTCTACAAGTATAAATCGGTATTGCAATTTTGATGGAATCATCACAAATAAAAACAAATATCTAGGAATTGTTGAAATCAAAAAATATCACATGGATTATAAAGATTTGTACCATTTTCCGCTTCAACTTTGCAAATTGCATCTACCTAAACAGGGCATACCTTTTTTGTTAATTATAAAATGCCAATGTGGAACGGTCCTGATGTATAGATGGAAAAAATCACATAAATGTGCAATTGGACAATGTGCAGGTTATCGTCATGATAGTGGAGTTGATTCGGATGAACTCTTTTTTTTTATAGAAAAAAATAAATTCAAAATATTAAGAAAAGACAATAATTGGAATCTTCAGAAATTTTATATACCAAACAAGTGCCATAAAAATATCATCGACGAATCAATCATGTTAAAAATTGATAGGATTAGATTTACTTAATATAAAAAGATTTAGAAATTTGACTACTGTATAGTAATAAGAATGCCTCTCCCATACTCACAAAATAAACAACACGTGTATGCATGGCGAAAAGCAAATCCCGAAAAGATGAAGGAAATCTACAAAAATCAAAATTCCAAAACATTGGGCAAAAAAAGATACATGAAAGAGGTCAAGCGTTTATCTAATATTTTAATATGATGTGCAATGTGTACTTTACATTATAGTGTATATTTGAAAATGATTTAAATCTTTATCTTTGTATAATACAAGATGGATGAAATACGTTATGCTATTGATTTAACCGGAGAAACCAGAAAAATTGCAAGTGATAAGTTTGAAACAATTTGCGAAGCAACAAATGTATATGAAATTGTTCCTGAAGATCGTCCCGTCAAATTGTTTGCTGATATTGATATTTACGAAAAAAGTCTTGATACGGAAGATGTAGACGCACTTTTTGAAGGAATGGACCAAATAATTGATATTGCCGTAAATCAAATATCTATTCTTGTAAAGTTGAATACTGGAAATAAAATTGACTTGGATTATATTGTATGTGAATCCAATTCTCGTTCTTACATATGTCATAAATCAAAAAAAGAAAAATGGAAATTATCTCTACATATTATTGTCCAAAATGTCATGGCCACAAAATCACAGCAATCGATCTTTTTTAAAATGATCAACAAAAGTTTAAATAGTCCAGAAAATGAAAGCAACCGAGACTGGCGAGACTATTTTCCTAGCAATGGACAAAACTTTTTTGATACATCTGTGTATAGTGTTCACAAATTTAGATCCGTACATGCATCCAAACCAGGAGAAAATCGTCCATTACGTATTAAAAAGGGTAGTTTTAATGAATCTGTTATCTCTGGATTCTTCAAAAATGCCGTTTTTTTACAAGAAAATGAAATTTTTTGCAAAATGGAAGAAATAATTTATACTCCATCCACAAAATCAAATTCTTCCATTGATATATTTTTAATAGAAAATTATATTGATAATGGATTACTTACACCTTATGCAAGAGAATATGGAGATTGGTTCAAAATTGTTAGCACATTTATTTCTATGTTTGATGAAGAAACTGCTTGGCAAATGGTAGATAAATTTTCCAGACTTTCAGACAATTATGATGAATCGGCCAATCTAAGAGAGTTTTCAAAACTTGTTTCTCGCAAAAAAGAGGGATTTGGAATACAAACTGTAAGACCAATGGCAGAAAAAACCAATAAAAAAATGTACAAACAGATTGAAATTGAAAAAAAAATTTATATAAATAAGTTAAAAGAAGAAGAAAACCAAAAAAAAATGAAGGAAATTAGAGATAAATTAAAATCCAAGGAAATAGTGAATGAAATTATTGAACCAATGGAAGAATCTATACCAAATATTCAATCTGAAATTGATGTCATTTTATACACAAATGTTGCAACAGATTATGATTTGGGTTTTGCATTTTTCAAAATGTTTGAAGGAAAAGTATTGTACAGTCATGAAGACAATTGTTGGTATATTTTTGATAAAAGATGGATTTCTGATAAGTCAGGACTTGTTGTACATAAAAGATTGAGTAATGATTTTTTTGACTTTTTTGAAAATTATACAAATGTCATAATTTCAGAAATGAACAATTTATCGGAAAAAGAGTTGGAAGAAACCGACAATAAAGTTAAAAAATTGATGAAATTGATGGAGAAACTTAAAAAGTCATCTGACAAGAAAAATGTTGTCTTGGAACTAAAAAGTATCGTTTTGGACGAAATATTCAAAACCCAATTAAACAAAATGCCAAATTTTCTTCCATTGATTGGAAATATGTTTGACATGAATACAAATGAAACAATTCCAATGTCCATTGATTACAAATTTGATTTTGAAATGCCCGTCAAATTTGTCGATAAAGATCAAGATGTCATCAACCAATATCTCATGGATTTATTTTCAAATAATTATGACACGATGAAATGTTTTATTAGTATTATTAAAACCATCATCTCTGGAAGAAAGACCAGATATATTTATTTTTGGACTGGATCGGGCAGAAACGGCAAATCATTGTTGTTGAAATTGTTGTCTGTTATTTTTTCAAAATTTGTAGAAGTAATCTCAAAAGATGTGATTTTGATGAAAAAGTCCAATTCTGCCTTGAACACAGAGTTTGAAAAACTTGACAAATACCGATTTGGATATATTACTGAAATTGATGATACAGATGTTTTAAATATTAATAATATCAAAGCCATATCTGGAGGAGATGCAATGGATTTACGAACCATTTGTAAAACCAATACAACCATTTATCCAACAATCAATCTCAATGTTATCACAAATGAATTACCCTCTTTTAAGGAGCAAGAAGCAATTTTGGACAGGATTGTTATTTTCCCGTTTAACAATAAGTTTGAAAACGATCCTTCATTCGAGGAAAAAATGATGACAAAATTAGATTCACTTTTTACTTATATCATGAAAAACGGAGAAATCAACAATTTTTCATTCACCGAGGAAATGTTAATGGCCAAAAAGGAGTATCAAGAAGAAAATTCAACAAATTATTTGGAGGATTATATAGAGGATAAGTGTGATAAATCTGATAAAGTTTCAACATCAGATTTTTACCAATGCTACCAATTTTGGATGAAAGAAATGGGTTATGTGGAAGAAAAAAGAACAATGGTTCACTTTACGAAAAGGATGAAAAAATTGGGGTATGAATGTAAACCAATTCATGGAAAAAGGTGGTTTTCAGGTATATCGTTCAAAAAAGATGTACCACTAAAATAGGACTTTACATTACTTTTTCAAAAGTGTGCCGAAAAAGTAAAAGTGTGCCCGAAGTGTGCCCGAAATTTTCTTACCTTTTTAGATTAGAAAATTATATGCATTCATCTTCATCCTTATACCAGGCACACTTGGCACACTTTATTTTTATTTTAAAGTATACTATAAGAGAGAGTATGAAAATATAAAATATATACATATGTATTTACAATATCAGACAACCAAAATAAAGTGTGCCCGAGTGTGCCCGTTCTGAAAGTGTGCTTTTTTCAAATTTTCAAATCCATTACCAAATATGATGACAAAATTATCAATCATCATATATTTTTTAAGACGATAAATCATTGGGCACACTTTTTTTAAGACGATAAATCATTGGGCACACTTTTTTTAAGACGATAAATCATTGGGCACACTTTTTTTAGACCACTTTGAAATTCACAATTTAAGAATTTGAAAAAAGATTTAGAAACAGGTTGACTATACATTATATAATGTCAATTAGAGAAAGACTATCGCAAAAATTAGCAGAAGTAAATGCAAAGGATTCTTCATGGGTTGAGATTGATATCCCGTATGGAATCAAGGATATTTGTAAGAAAAAGGCAAAACTCCAATTTAACAAGGAGCGAGGATGGTTATGTCGAGCCTATGAAAAACATCTTTTTGAAAAGATATATGATGATGCAACAGGATTGACAACCGAGCAGAAAAAGGTTTATTATGATTTGAAGGCAACTTTTGACAAAGATCGAGACCAGTTCTTCTTCCTTCAATTTCAACTGGATGAATGATAGTGTAAAGTAATTTAAAGATAACTTAACAAGAAGTAGTAAGAGATGTATATTCGGGTTCCTTCTTCCAATGTGGAGTATATTTGTGAGTTGAAAAAGCAGGGTTTTTATGAGGTGGAAATGAGTCTGATTAAGATTTTTAGGAATAATCATGCCAAGAAAAAATTATTAAAGTGTATTGTGTTGACAAATATGCCGAGAATTTTACCAAAATATATCATTAATGCGGCAAATTTTCAGAAAAATAATAATATAGGAATTCATGGAGAAGACCCAAAGTTACTATCAACTGCACAAGGCTGAACGTTCGGCATATGCAAAACAGTATTATAAAAACAAAAAACAATCTAAAATTTTAGATGGTATTTCAAAAAAACCGAAGAAATATTATAAAACCTGGAAATCCAATCAGTCACAAATTGCCGACTATAAGCAATATCTGGTTGAAAATGACATTAAACAAGTGACAATAAATTTTTCAATTTGATATGTGTTTATCTGTGTTTATCTGTGTTTATCTGTGTTTTATATGTTTTTCAATTTGAATAATCTTTCATATTTGCTAACTGTTTTTTCATTTCCAATTGTTACTCGTTTTTTACATTCCCAAACACATTCCCACTCGAAAGGAGCATCATAACTGGACACATATACATCATTATTCCCAGACCATTTTTTCATAACATTCCAAAAAAGTTCATGGTCAATTTTGACACCATATTCAGTTGTATTTTCATAGGGTATGTCACAATAAATGGTCATACCTAGTGGCGTGAACTCGTCATAATTTTTATTACAAAAAAAGATGGGTTTTGTTTTTAAATCCGAATACAGTTTTTCACATGATTTTGTTGCCTCTTTAAGGTAATCTCTTTTATTTGAATACTTTTTGGAGAATCCGCCAAACCATTTTCCCCCATAACTTAGAAAAAATCCGACGAAACCTCTTAGCGGACTCGAGGGTGCACTTTTTAGAGTTTTATATTCTTCTTCCGAGACTGACTCTGGGTAGATGAATGTACCGGCATACAGTTTTTTCAAAAACAATATCAGATCAGGGTGGATATCGTTGAATATGTAATCTTCATAGTGGTTATGTCTGCCGACACCCAATGCCCCGCAGAAGGGTTCAAAATAAGTCTTGTATTGAGTATCATTTTTGATGTAATCAGAAATCTGTTTTCCAATTAGTTGCTTACCTCCTAGATATTTCATTTAGATATATTTTAAAGATGTATTTAAATAATTTAAAATACTTTTACTTTCATAATGTATGGAGAGATTGCAAAAACTTGTAAATTGTTACAGAGATACCAACAACTTGCTACTAAATTTGATACACGATAAACAGATAAAAATTGATACATTGATGGCGGATATTACTAGATTGAATGCACTGGTTGACCGGTTATATCTTTGTCTAGAAGTACAGGTAACGGAAGATTTGCAAGAGTGATTACTCGAACTCTTTGCACACTAGGCGATTTAATATTATCCAACGGCCGAATTCTTGAAGATGAAATTGTTTTTTGACTGTATTCATTTTCATTGCTTTTACGAAAAAATCCGTCCTGACATCATCAATGGTGTCATGACTTTTTGTCATAACATTTTCTTCCAACTTTTTATTTTTTATTTTTTCTTCTTCCAACTTTGTTGTTAAATCTGTCAAAATTCTTGTCAAATTTTCAATTGTTACTTTATCAATATGACTTGTTCTTGTCAAATGCTTACTCCAATCTGTTTTCAAATTTGTAGAATAGTCACAACATTCACAGTGAAACATCGTCTCCCTTTTTATACTATGACAAAAAGTCTTTAAACCTTTTTGCGTCTCATGACTTTTTGTCATATCAAATTCTTTTAAGAGCATCTCATATATCTCCATTCCAAAGCAAGATCCAACTCAAGTATCCATTCAATTTATCAATATCTTTTTCATGTCTGATTTTGTATAATCTTCTCCGTTCTTCTGCTACATCTTTCCCGTAAGATTTCAAATGGATATAATAATCAGAGTAAGCAAGTGCACCAATGCTTGCAATCTTCTTCCCATCTAGATAAACATCTATTTTTTTTCCTTTTCTAGTAGATGGGAAAATTTCAACTCCCAGTTTTTTTGCTTGTTTGAAAGTCAATGGATCAATCTGATACATATTTTTATAAAAATATTTTAAAAAATAATCTTTTGAAATATGTATGGAAGAATCTCCGTATGAGCACATTAAACACGGGACTTTTACACGTCAATTTAAAACACGTCCCCCCCATCTTCACCATTTGGATACACTTCATAAATATGCTTCCTACATAGTCCGTCAACCCCAACATTTCCATCCAATAACTCGTAAACGGGCACTCTTTTATTTAAATCTAATCGAGCATCATGGTCCACCAGGTAGTTATCATGGCGGAACATTGTCTGTGCATGATTTCAAGGAATTTATCGAGAACAGTTATTTGCATAAATCATTCCAAGTTGATGGATTTGTTCTAGACAAAGATTTATCAATGGAAGAAGTACAAGTTTATTTTAATGATTCTGAAAAAAGATTGGTTATTGTATTTAGAGGAACAAGTGGAATTGCAGATTGGGTCAATAATGCGTCCTACATAGTTGGTCGATATAAACATACAAATCGTTTTAAAACGGCAGAACGTATTTTTCACGAGGCATTGGCAAAATATCCATCCTATACGGTCACACTTGTCGGGCATTCTCAAGGAGCAATTCCCGAGAAAATCTTGAACGACCGGGTTCATGAAAAACTTTACCTTAATCCAGCATGGACATCTGAACATCAAACAAGTAAAGATTACATTGTGAAATCGTCATTGGATCCCGTGTCATTATTAGTAAGACCCAACAAAAACAATGTCGTCATTCCGGCAAAAACACATAACCCCATTCACGAACATTCCACGAAAATTCTTGACATTCTTCCACAAGACAAATTAATCGGAGGAGAATTGACTGCCGATTATCCAATTGAAAAAATTGTGAATTGTAAATATAAGATGGCTGAACTGAAAAAGGAGATTCGGTCCATTTTGGAAAGTCAACGGTATTCAAAACAAGAAATATCTGGATTTTTCAAAGGCAAAAAAAAACACGATTTGGTAATGTTTGCTATTAAATATCTAGAGGAAGAAGACCCGGGATTTGGAGTTTTGCTTTAATCATATTCAAACCTATTTCAATATGATTTTAAAAGTTTTTTAGCGTATATATTTCTTTTTCTGCTAGGATACACATAGGATATGATTTGACTATACATATTGCCCTAGTATCAATAGTGTCGAGTCGTTCTTGTTGTTTTCTATTTAACCCTAGATAATTATCAATCAAATATTTTCGGGTTCTACCGCCGAGGGATTGCGGGAAAAAGACGATGGCATGCGCCTCATTTAATATGCCCTTTGTTGAAATTCCTCCACAGGCAATATGACTTAGATACACCACGCTCGTTTTAGTATGTCTTCCTGTATTTAACAGTTTTGTCAAAATATCGTTTACTTTTAGTTTTAAAGGTTTATCTGAAATGCAATCACAATCATCAAAAATTACTAAAGATTCTTTAAAATCATCTGCCTCGAGTTCTGCATTAATAAAATCTTCTTTCAGATTTATTCTTCTTGCTGTTTTTATCCTATCAATGGAAGAATCGCTATCTACATACGATAAAATATAAATGGGCCTTTTTGGAAACATTTTATGGTATTCCAATGCATAAGAAGCAGTGTAATAAGATTTACCTGATCCAGATGCTCCAAGAACATATAATATTGTTCGTTCTTTATCTTTATTGGGTAGATATTGAAATTTTCCATCAGTTTTTAATTCTGGATAATTGTTTGTCGAATTGGGTTTTTCGTCTAGATAAACCACTTTGTCTTTTTTTCCATCAACTTTAATAGCACATATGGGTATACCGTCATTCTCAAGATTAAAGCTCATTATTCTTATAGCCAAATATATTTATTTTTTTATTTTTTAATCACTTTCTTTCTGCTTTTTTATCTTTGACTTGACTCGGGAAGAAAACTTTTCCATCTTATTTTTCATGGATCCTGCCTCGAGGATCTCCAAATCTTCTTCCGATTTTTGTTTCATATTTCCCTTAATCATTTGAATCAATTTTTTAGATTCGTGTTTTTGATCATTTTCATAGTTGTATCCCTGTTTCAACTTTTTCAAAAGTTCTGGCATTATATACCTTGTTGATATTTTTATTTTGATTATTTTTATCCAATTAGATTTTTATTTACATACCCAGTTTACTGAACCACCAACAGATACATAGGTAAATGCTCTCCAACCATATTTAGGTATAAATGTTTGTGAACCAAAATCATAAGAATTATAAGTAGCATTTGGAGAGAGTAAGGCTCCACTAGTAGTTACTAATATTTGACCAGCAAGTGCATTTATATTGACAACTACAATCGTTTGACCAATTATACTTGAAGAAATACCTAGAGCTATTTGTGAAGCTGTACTCCCGGTATACTGTAAATAAACTGTCATTGCCGTTTGGGCAGGTAATGTATAATTCGTGCCACTAAATGTTAATTGTGCGGGTATCAATAATCCAGTAACAGTTGCGCCAGTTAAAGTCAATGTTTGTCCAGAAGGAACAGTTAAACCGCCACTTGCTGTAATTAATCCATTACTTGTCAATCCACTACTAAAAGTTTGTAATGCCGTAAAAGTATTTGCCACAGATTTTGATGCGTAAGCAGATAAACTACTTGTCAAGGCATATGGCGATAAGCTTGATGTAGTTGCATAAGAAGATAACGTAGTTGTCAATGAAGATGACGTCACATAATTTGACAAACTACTAGCAAGGGCATATACAGATAAGCTTGATGTAGTTGCGTAAGATAATAATGTACTTGAAAGAGATGTGTTTGTTACATAGGCGGTTAAATCGGCAGGAGTACCCGATGGTCCTGTAGCTCCAGTTGATCCGGGAATACCTTGGATACCAGCAGAACCAGCAGGACCAGTTGATCCGGGAATACCTTGGATACCAGCAGAACCAGCAGGACCAGTTGATCCGGGAATACCTTGGATACCAGCAGAACCAGTTGCTCCAATACTTCCACTTGTGATATTGACCCATTCTCCAGTCGAGTTATAAAACTGGATATTATTACTTGAATCCATATACAATTGTCCGGGCAAAGGAGTAGATGGCATTGCTCCCTGTTGTAATTTTAAATATTTGGTCATAATCGTATCACTTGTCAAATCATTTATGGTGGAAACTTTACTTGCCAATCTACCAGACAAATATTCGGCATAAATAAATTTCAACTTATTCGTGGCTGAACCAATATCATAAGTATTTGACGCATCTGGAATGATATCACTCGACAAGATCCCAGAAAATGATTCAGATAATCCTGTAGGTCCAACTTGACCTTGAAGACCTGTAGGTCCAATTTCACCCTGAATACCTTGAATCCCTGGCAATCCATCAACGCCTGGTAATCCAGCAGTCAAATCTTTCATTGTAGCAATCTTTATCCATTCATTGTCTCCATAATTGTCAATGGGCTGATACAAATAAAGTCCTCCGTCATTTGAATTTAAGAACATGTACCCTGGAGTTAATGAAGAACTAACAATACTACTATTTACATTACTGGAAGAATTTGTCGGAAACGTCGATTGCGGATAAAGACACAAAACATTTGTTGTAGTCAACCCGCCTACTTGAAGATGAGTATTACAAAAGATGGATCCAGCATTTTTGACAGATTTACAATAAATTTGATCCATGTTGAAGGCAGAAGACCCTAGACTAAAAGATTGATTTATTGATGGGATTAATGATTGAGTCAATGAGCCTGAAAACGAGCCGGTAGATCCGGTAGGTCCTATTAATCCATCAACTCCATCCCTCCCAGCAGAACCAGTTGCCCCAGTAGGTCCCTGGATCCCATCAACTCCATCCCTCCCATCCCTCCCATCAACTCCATCCCTCCCAGCAGAACCAGTTGCCCCATCCCTCCCAGCAGAACCAGTTNCCCCAGTAGGTCCCTGGATCCCATCAACTCCATCAACTCCATTAATTCCAGCAGGACCGCTCATAACGCTTGCACTCAATTGATCTAATGTAGCATAATTTGTCAAATGAGTAATTTGTGCCATTTCAGTCCAACCACCAACTCCAGATGAATCGATATCATATTTGTATAAACCTTTATCAACTCCGCTATAATACATATGACCGGGATTAAGATTTGTAATTGGAACTTGATTTTGCGGAAAAAGGTATAATTGTTGAGTTGTTAAATTTGTTGTAGATAAATCAGTAGTCGAAATATTATTCGAATTATTGATATATTTTGTGTATATATTTTTTACATTTTTGGAAGAAGAGCCAATATCATAAGCATTATTGGTATCTGGAATGATATTTTGAGTAAGTATTCCAGAAAAAGATCCAGTTATACCTTGTATCCCCTGAGGTCCAATCTGACCCGTGGGTCCAGTTACACCTTGTATCCCCTCAGGTCCAATCTGACCCGTGGGTCCAGTTACACCTTGTATCCCCTCAGGTCCAATCTCACCCGTATGTCCAGTCACGCCCTGAATCCCCTGAGGACCAATCTCACCCGTATGTCCAGTCACGCCCTGAATCCCCTGAGGACCAATCTCACCCGTAGGTCCAGTCACACCAATATTTATCCCATTTTGTCCTAAAACCCTAGCAGCAGTTGTTTGAATTGTTCCGTCCGCAAAAGTAAGCGATTCTAAGTTTTTGAAATTTGTAGCGTCGTCTAGGAAGAATTCCCGTGGTTTACCCTCGAATCGGATTTTTTTCAAAGTCAATGTATTATTACTTCGATGTGACATATAAATATAACAAAGATTATATTTTGTAATATTTTTATAAAGTTAAAAAAGATTGATGTTTTATCGTTTTCTCGTGTCGGGTTTTACCACTTAACCAACAAGTTGAACCACATTCACACGTATAAGTAGATGACATTTGTTCTTTTATATGTTGCTTATTTTCGGGTTTTGATAAATATTCTGCTCGATACTCTTTTTCTTGTTCCTTGATTTCAGGTCTAGACCGGTATTCTGTTTTTTGCACTTTTTTATCTTCTTCCGAACTATACGCACGATATGTATTCAAAGTAGCGTTCAATTCAACTCTCCAATGTTCTTCCCGAATATGTTGTTGAGTTGAATTTTCACATGAATATTCTTCAATAGGAATCATATCCCAATTACTCCATCCGCCATTTGCTCGAATAGTTGTATAAATTAAAGTTTCATAATTTTTAGATTTTGTTTTATGTTTATTCTTCCGTTTCACTAAATTTGTGGTAGAACCCACATAAAAGTCAAAAATCGTCGAATCTTTGCAGACGATTTTATAGATGATTGTTTTGGAATAATCGGTTTTAGTTCTTCCCATCCTATCTTATCCTATTATATCTTATTGTCTTTAAGTCTTTTTCAAGCAAGATTATGTTCCTTGACATATTTGCTAGCAGCACCTAACTTAAGATTATGTTCTTTCATAACTTTTTTAACAATTTCTGCTCTTGCTTTCATTTTATCACTCAACACTCTCTTTTTCTTGCCACCTTTCTCCTCAGCCTTTATTTCCCCCTTTTCGAAACTTTCTTCTTTATTTACTCTTTCTTTTTCTTCTTCCAAATTTTTAAGAACTGCTTTGGATTTTCTTACTCTTTTTACCGTTGGTTTTAGCAATTGTTCAATAACAACTGGAGGTTCAGGCACTTTCTCGATTAATGCCTTTGCCTTATTTTTAGATCCAGAAGGACGACCACGTTTCTTCTTTTCACCACCAATTAATGCTCCTTTAACGGCGTCTTTTACGAGTTCCTTACCAACTGGTACAACAATATCGTTGAATATCTCTTTGCCAACATGCCCAATTACTTTTGCGGCAGGTTTTACATAATCATTATAAATTCCGCCACCCGATATCATTTCCATAAGTTGTTTTTTAGAAAGTTTTTTCAAATGAGGATGATGTTTATTTGCTGGATGAATTCCTTTTGGGTGAGCAGAAGGGTGTGGATGGTGAATTTTTCCAGCATCCATTTCATGGCATTCACCTCCTTCTCCTTCACTGGAAGAATATTCTTCCTCAGAAGATTCGTCGTCGCTATCACTCTCCAATCCAGCACCTAAAGGAATTTTGGAATACATTTCAGATCCGCCTTTCAAATCTTTTGTTTCAGAAGAAACTGCTCGATTATTAAATTGTAAAAAGTTTGAAAAATGATCAGTGCTTCCAACTACTAAGGGATCTTCATAATAAGTTTGCGATGGTTGTTGACTAAAAGGATGTGCTCCATCGGATTTACGATTTCTAAATCTTTTGCCTTGTTGTGAAACAAATTGTGAATGTCTATATTGAGGAGTATCGTGAATAAAATTCTTTTTGGATTCATTGATTTCGTCAATCATGTGGTAGGACATATAAGATTGTGCCATTATATTTTATAAATAATATTAAAATAATAATTATTTTTATATTTTCCTTAATTATCATGGATGAACCCGATGTTTTGTATTTTGACACAATTACATGCAATCTTGCGAGTCCTTCTGCAGGTGAAATCCCATTAACTGCCTACAATCAATCAAGAACTATTCCTTATTTAACAAATCCTTCAGATTATTATGGGGCAGTTGTATCTCTTTCTGTGAATGATAGTTCAATCCCTGTAATAACTCCTGACATTGTTCCTTATCAATCTGATCCAAATTTAACAATTTATAATGTAATTTTAACATACGGTGGTTCAATCGCAACAAGTCCTATAATTTTTCAAACTCAAAATCTGAATGCCGAAGTTCCACTTGGTCCATCGGGATATCCAGCAGGTGTCCCCAATTACTCTACGGGATATTATAATATTTATAATTATAATTTTTTCATGGGTTTAGTAAATACGGCATTTGCAACTTGTTATACGGCATTAAAAGTTTTACAACCTACTCTTCCTGCCAATGGGCAACCGGTAATCACATTTGATTCAGTCACATCTTTTTTTACCATTAAAGGTGCAAACTCTCTCTACAATGAGGATACAGCAGTGAGTCCAATTTTAATTTATATGAATGGTCCACTTTATCATTTATTTGGATTCACCAATTTATATACAACTGTAAATGGTTTGTCTGAAAATCAAATATTGATGAATGCCAATACAGCCTTTGTAGATTTGACAAACGACTCGATATTTGCCACTCAGCAAAACAATTCAATATCCCTTTGGAACAATATAACTGATATAGTTGTTACTTCTACATATATGCCATCAACACAAGTATTGATTGGAAATCCGCAAATTGTTTACCAAGGACAATCATATCCCATTTCTACAAATAATAGTTTGACTAGACAAATTCTACTGGATTTTCCATATCGTCCCGATTTATATAAGGTTCCGATCGTTTATACACCAACTGCTCAATATCAGGTTTTTGACATGAATTCTTCCGATGCATTGTATAATTTAGATTGGCAAATGTGGTATCGTGCTCGAACTGGATTACTTTATCCTTTATATTTGAATTCAGGAACAAGTTGTAGTTTAAAATTGGGATTTTTCAAAAAGTCGGCATTTAAACATTTGAAAGGGTTAAGATAAATATTGATTTAGATTTATCACGACATATATAGTAAGAATGGAAGAATTTGTCCCTATAATTGGGTATGAAGGTTTATACGAAATATCAAATATGGGAAATGTCAAATCTTTCAAAAAGTCCAAAAAGGGGGTTTTGTTGGAATTATGTAATGATAAAGATAAATATTTAGTTGTAGGTCTATCCAAGGACAAAAAAGTTAAAATAGGCAAAATCCATCGATTAATTGCTCAACACTTTATTCCAAATCCTGACAATAAACCATGTGTAGATCATAAGAATCAAATTAAAGATGATAATCGGATCGAGAATTTGAGATGGTGTAATCGTTCTGAAAATACTCGTAATGTTAATAAAGGTCAAAATTTTTCATCCAATTTCAAAGGAGTACATTTTAACAATAAAATGAAAAAATGGGTTGCCCAACTTTACAATAATAACAAACGTATATTTTTAGGAAGTTTCAAAGTGGAAGAAGAAGCAGCTTGCGCCTATGACAAATATATCAAGGAACATTTTCACGAATTTGGGATTTTGAACTTTCCAGATGAATTCTAGAAAATAATCCAAATTTTTATGTTTTCTTAATTTATAATGTCGGACGTTCATACCATAACAGTAACTGACGAACGAATTGCTGATTTAACCCCAAATATTGCCTATGGAGTATATAACGGTAAAAACTAATGTTTTAGTGTGTGCCGTTGTCGATTCAAAAGATCGGCAAGTCTCTTTGGAGGCAACACGTCCAAATTGCGGGAAACTCCTGAAGGTATAAGATACTAAATGATGGTTGAAAGATTATCATGGCCATTGCTAATCACAATGGGTATAGTAAAAATTCTTATATTATAGGACAATCCGCAGCCAGTCTTCTAAGTCCGTTATGCAAGGATAGGAAGGCGGTTCAACGACTAAATGCTCGTGGGGTTGAATAGTCTAGCAAACTATGATGATACCTTAAGATATAGTCTAATCCCATCCGAGAGGATGCTATCCCCTTTTAAAAAGGATAGATACAATGATGTTTGGAAGAAATACCAAACGGAGTATGGTACGCTGGGCACAGCAGTCGACATACCAAGCCTTCCCTTTTAACTCTGCCTCAAATTCTTCCTTGACATGTAATATTCAAATCCCATCAGAATCAATTTGTTCTGATGCTCGTGTTCTACTTCAATCTGATTTAAATTTAACAATAAATATTGCCAATGTACCAAATGCGATGTCGGCATTTCAGTATGGTATCAGTGATGCTTTAAACTCATATCCTCTCCAAAGTTTGATGACAACTTCTTCGCTTACAGTCAATAACGCCACGAGTTCTACCAACTATAAGGATATTCTTCCATTTGTGAAACTTTTAGAAGATCAAAACAGACTAGACAAGATGAACTCGACTTCTCCTGATATGGTTAACGAAACATGGGGAAATTATGCTGATGCTATTTTGTCAAACTCAAATCCTATGGGAAATATGAATGACATGGCATATGATAATGCGAGAGTACCAAATGGATCTTTTCCAGCAACTATTGTTGTAAATAGATATGTATCTGGAATTTTTGCCGATAATAGTTTAATTTCTACTGGTTCCAACAACACTTGGATCATATACCTAACTTTTAAGGCATTGACGGAACCATTTTTGGCGCTTTCTCCATTTATCAACAATGACTTTAACCGTGCTGGTCTTATTGGTCTTAACAATATTGCTATGACTCTTAATATCGACAGTGCTTGTTCGAAGGTCTGGACGACTGGAAATGGAGTTGTTGTTAATGGTGGTGGAACTGGATGGTCATCATACATTACCTCCATTCAATTAGGAAATCCATCATCCAATAATCTTGGTTTCACTAACTCCAAACTTCTATTCAATTTCTTGACTCTATCTGATTTACAGTACTCGCAGGTTTCCACCAAATCTGTTACCAACTATACCTCGTATGATAGATACATTAGTCCCTCTTCAAACGCCCCGCTCATGACTGCCAATACTGGTGGTTATTCAGTGACATTCCAGAACATCCAATTGTCACAAGTTCCTTCCCTAATGTGTTTTGCCCTCCGTGTACCAATCACTGATCAGAACTGGGCATATACTGATGGTTTTCTAAGTGTTGCGGGCGTCTCTATTACATTCAACAACCAGTCTGGTCTTCTAGCAAGTGCCAATGTTTCAAATTTGTATAATATTTCTAAATCAAACGGTTCAAATCAATCATTTTACTCTTTCAGAGGAACCGCAAACGCTGTGCAGACAAATGCCGTGACAATCCCTACTCTTGGATCAATGATTTGTATTAACCCAGCAAAAGATTTGAGTCTAAATGGTCTTCTTTCCAATGGAAGTATTGGTCAGTTTAATATCCAAATTACTCTAACTGGTGTTACCAATCAAATGCCGTTCGCAGTAAGACCTGAAGGAATTTTGATGGTTCTCAACTCCGGATTTGCTGTGACACAATTAGGGAACACCCAATTAATGACTGCTGTCCTATCACGTGAGAGTGTTTTGGAGGCAAAGTCTGATCATTCTGTCAATGTTGTGGACGAGCAACTTTTTCAAAGAACTGTGGGAGGACGTCTTCAACCTGGTATGGTAGGCAAATACATGAAGCATTCAAAGTCTCACCACATGCCCAGCGAAGCAGTTGAAAAACGTGAAAAAGGTGGTAAACATGTTGGCAAAAGCAAACTACATATGTTGCTTAGATAAATAAACAAAATAAAATACAATTCGGCACAATAAAGTATAATAAATGACCGATTATTCCAAAGGTATATTTCTAATCGTGTCATTTACAAGTAACTTGTATTCGACCCGAACAAAAATCTAATCGTGTCATTCCCAACATTGTTGGGGTTGACCCGAATAAAAATCTAATCGTGTCGTTCCCGGGATTGACGTGGTCGACCCGAATAAAAATGATGAAAAGTATTTGAAAATCTTAATATGTAAATCTTTATTTACAGGTTTTTTACACATTTTTCATCATTTAATATTTTTCAAAATGTTCTTCAAATTTTGAATCAAATTCTCCGTCAACCCAGTCTCTGTCCATCATTCCCCCTTTGATTATTTCAAAGTGTTTCAAATGTCGATTGGTGATAGTTTCGCCATTTTTTACAACTTTTAACAATTCTGGTAGAGTCATTGAACCAATTGCCAGTATATCTTCGTCGGGATCATCTTCTTCAAAAGCAAGACTATTAAAATAGTAAATTGCTTTGCCAATAATGGCAAGAATATCATCTCTATTTTCTTGAACAAATTTGACGGTTTCTTTTAAGTACAATGCTTGTGACATATCTAACTTTCCTTCTTATATACATATATCTAAATATCTTTAAGTCATTTCAGGTATAATTATGTCACATATCATGTAGCATGGACTTAAAGAGGTCAATCCATTTTTGCATATATATTTACTAACATATTCACTGATGTGCCCATATTTTTTGCCGTTTCTCGCAATTCTTCTGATGTATCTCTGAATTTAGAGGTAATAAAGATGTTACGAAGCATACAGATTCCAACCTTTTTTCCAAATATTCTATTCAAGATATACTGAATTTCGGTTGGACTTTTTAATTCAATCCCATCATAATCAGTCAATAAAAAGTATGGATCTTTTTGTTTTCGAAGTGGATGAAATTTTTTGCAAAATAACCCAAGTAAGTTATACAAATTATCTGAAATGGGAATTTTTTGTGTGTGATATGTACTTGATGTTTTGTATTCATTAAAAACAAATTCTTTGGAAGAAAGATCTAAATAGTTGAAATTGGTGTCAATACTTTTTGGCATTTTCTTGACAACTTTCATGAGAGAGTAGTCTTTGTTTCTTCGTGGATCTTGTAAAACATACAATGATAAAAGCAAAAAATCAGATAACAATTTGAATTCTTTTTCGTTCAATTTCTTCTCTTTGAAGATAGGTAATACTTTTTCTTCCAACTGTTTGTAAATAGATAAGATTTCATCTTGAGTCATCCAATTATCTTTTTGATCATCGGTTTTTAAAACATTTACTTTTGAAGCATTGTTCATTTTTGTGATAATATCATTATAGATTTTGTATGCATCTACTAAATCAGACATTTGCTTAATAGTAGCAACAATGGCAATTAAATACGTCCTTTTTGTGTTAAAACTATATTTTTCTAACTTTTGTAAGATTGTTTCAGTATCTTTTAAAAAATCATAATCAACAATTTCCTGATTCCCATTAAGTCGTCTGACATTCTGGGCATAAAGTTTTAGACTGGATTCTTTGGCAACTCTCTTCATTTCTTCCATGATATTATATCTATTAGATATTTTTTAAGTTATTTTTTTTTAGATATGTGGGCAAACAATAATCATAATATGATATCGCAAAATAATTAATATTTTTTGATCAAGGTTCTTCTTCCGTTGAATTGAAATAATAAAAAATATTTGGAAGAAGAGATTGAAACAAGTTGAAAAAAGGTTTACTAATAGTTGAAAGT
>JGI24890J29729_1000389_pt1 | contig 29080 bp, 38 predicted proteins | sample FreactcultureFD7_FD_29729 | JGI IMG/M metagenome (IMG submission 29729)
AGTGGTTGCAAACAACCCCCATAAAGCGACAATCCAAATCGGTACAATATATTCTGAAAACTGGCTTTTGTATTCAATCAATCCAAAAGACAATAAGCATTGATCAAATATCGGGCCTAATAACATGATAAGTAGAAGTAAGATAAATGCTTCTTTTTTATAACGTGCCTGAATAATATAAATCATGAATATCAAAGCAACAGCTATCATCGATGGAAGCAATTCCTGGTGAGCCGCTCCCCATATCGCAATGAACCAGCCCAGTTGGAAAAGTCCGAAATTAATGAGCTTCATTTATTTTTTTGGTTTCTCGAATTGATAATGTGTCACCCACCACTCTTGACCATTTCTAAAACCAAATAATTCAGCACAAGCCATATAAAAAATTCGCCAACGATTAAACCATTGTGTTGCATTTTTATTGCCATATGTTTTTTGAAGGATAGGATAAATATCAATTTTTGCTTGATCCATATTTTCTAACCAAGCATTGGCTGTTTTTTCATAATGCGTTCCATCCCAGCACCATTTCTGTTTTAATTTTAGGTGTTCTTGAAAGTGCAATGGCAAATCATCACTTGGCATCATGCCGCCTGAAAAGAAAAATTTACTCATCCAATCATCTTGATCTTTGACTTCAAATGCGTAGGGCGTATGTTGATGCACAAAAATATGCATAAAGAATTTTCCGCCAGGCTTTAGCCAATCATTTAGCATGCGATAAAGCTTTCGATGATTGCGCATATGTTCAAACATCTCAATCGAAACAATCCTATCAAAGCTTTTAGGGATTTTAAAATTTTTAGGTTGAAATCGATTCATATCACATGTCATCACATGAATATTTTTAAGCTCCCTTTTTTTGGCCTCGCCTTCAATAAAAATTCTTTGGGAGTTTGAATTAGATACCGCAAAGATTCGACTCTTAGGATATTGTTGAGCCATAAAAAGAGTGAGTGAACCCCAGCCACAACCTAATTCAAGAATTGTCTGGCCATTTTTTAAATCCGCATGTGCTGCACTAATCTTCAGCGCATTCCATTCTGCATCATCTAGATTTTTTGTATTTTGATCCCAATAACAACTGCTGTATTTTTTATGTTTTCCCAAGCAAAAATCAAAAAAGGTAGATGGCACTTCATAATGTTGTTTATTTGCAAGGTGAGGGACTAATGCAATAGGTGATTGATCCATACTCTCAAAAAAATCACTTTTTAAGGTTTGTGATTTTTCTGCATCTTCGTGATTAATTTCTTCAAGACGTTTTTTTAAAAGCTGTCTAATGCCAAAACGAATAAGCGCGTCTGGAAGGTAGCCTTTTTCTGCAAGTGACAAAGCTTGTTTTAGCATATTGAAATATTGTTATTAAAAATAAATCTTACTTTAACTTATCTAATTTATTCGAAATAACTTCTGCAAGACTCGTATTTAATTGATTGACCTTTTTTTGAATATTTTGTAGGGCCGTTACATCTTTTTCAGACTCAGCTATTTCTGCCAAGCCCATCATGGCATCAACATGCCTAGGGTTGATTTTCTCAGCCTTAGAAAATGCGTCTTTTGCAGCTTTAAGATCTTTTTTTCCTTGGTCAGCTAGGCCTAAAAAATACCAGGCATCAGGCGAATTGGGTTCTTCTTTAACCCACAAATCTGAAATGGATTTAAGTGTATCCCACTCTTTATTTTGATAAGGGATCACCACTTTCATAAAATTAGGTTTTTGTTCGAACGGCATAGCCCAGAAGGGAATATCTAAAGTTTTAAGTGATTTAGCATCTGGCTCTTTCATAAGCTTTTTAATCCACTCTACCGGCAAGCTGTAAAAAAAACCTTGAGGTCCTGGGCTTTTAAATGTCGTAATTCCAATTAAATTATATTTTTCATCAAATAGGCCGCCCCCACTTGAACCTAAAGAAAAGGCCGCATCTGATCGAATTATGACACTGCTATCTAAGTTATGCATGGCCTTAACTGAACCATAAGATGGCTGCGGCACATTGCTACCATTGGGATAACTAATACTAAAAACATCCTCTTCATATTGCAACGTTTTACTATCGCGAATAGGGACTGGCTTGAATGGCAACTCTTCAAACTTTAATAGACATAAATCATGTTTCCAATCCGCCTTAAATGCGATCGGCTTATATGCATCATCATATTTAGAAATATTGGCCCCTAATGTATTGGCAATCACGTGACAATCGGTCGCAACATACTCTTTACTCACAACAACGCCTGTTCCCGTTCCTGATGAGCCGTCGGGCAGATCCACATTAACAACGACAATTGAATTATTAAGCTCTAATAATTTTTCAAAGGTAGGAATCGCTTGTACTTGGGTCGCAATAAGCAACAAAAATAAACTTATGGTCTTTTTCATAGTCAATGTGACTCTTATATATAAATATCGTTCATAGTGATATCTTAAAAAAATGGCAATTAAGAATGTTCTTGGAACAAAATTAGAAGTATGTAACCTTAACCCTATCACAGGATTTACAAGAAATGGATGCTGTGAAACAGGTCCAGAAGATATCGGTAAACATACAGTATGTGCGGTAGTAACTCATGAATTTCTCCAGTTCTCTAAATTACAGGGTAACGACTTAATCACACCAAGACCGGAATTTGAATTCACAGGATTGAAAGCTGGTGATCGATGGTGCTTATGCGCAAATCGATGGCTTGAAGCTTTGGAAGAAGGCATTGCTCCTCCGATGGTTTTAGAAGCTACACATGAAAAGGCTCTGGAAATAATCGATCTTGCAGAGCTTAAATATCACCAACTAAGGTAATCCATGGCATATAACACAAAAGAAATAGAAGAAAAATTAAAATTCAGATGTGCTAGCTGGTCTTATATATTTCCTTCTATTGAAAAGAAATTTTCAACTACTAATTTTGACGAATCTATCAAAATTGCAAATGAAATTGCAAAAATTGCTAATCAATTAAATCATCATCCGGAAGTTACATTTAGTCATAATGCCCTTGTTATTAAGACGCATACGCATGATGCATCCGGCATCACCGATAAAGACTTTGAGTTAGCTGAAAAAATTGATCAATTGTTATCAGCTTAAATCTATTCCTTAAGCTTCTTTAAATCTTCAATAATTTCTTGGCTATGTTTTGAAGTATCTACACTAAGATAGATTTTTGCAATCTTGCCTTGAGGGTTAATCAAATACGTATATCTTTTAGCGAGTTTGATCACTAAAAAATTATTTAAAGCACCGTAACGGCTTGCAACCTCTCCTGAAGCATCTGACAAAAGAGGAAAAGGTAAATTATATTTTTCTGCGAATTTTTTATGAGAAAAACTATCATCAATACTCACGCCAATCACTTTAGCGCTTATAGCTTCTAACGACTTAAAATCATCTCTAAAGTGGCAAGCTTCAGTAGTACAGCCAGGTGTATCATCCTTTGGATAAAAATATAAAACAACCCATTTGCCTTTATAGTCATTTAAACTGACTTGATTACCTAGGCTGTCTGGAAGCGTAAAAGTTGGTGCATCATCGCCTATTTTCAAAATAGGTGCTGCCATGACATTCACCCTAAATAAATAAAATGCTATGGCAAAGCTAATTAAGATAAATATTTTCATAAGGATATTTTTAAGTCTCTTTTAACGAATCGTTTTAATAAGCTCTAGAAGTTTTGTCGCCATTTTAACAAGCGCTTCTTTTAAAACTTTAGCTTGCTCAGCAATGATAGATTGACTCTTATCATCAGCATTTGAAGTTTGAAGGTCTTCAATATAAAAAAGGCGGCTATCAAGCTTCAACCATAAGATCAAAACCATAATTCTTTCTTGGCTTGGAAAAGATAATCCTTTAAGCCATTTTCTTGCAGACTCTTGAGAGATGTGAAGTGAGGATTTTTTGCACTGCTTATTAAACTGGGTCGCAAAATAAAGCGCGGAAACTTTTTTAGACTTGTATTTAAGCTTTAATGCTTTGTTGAGTTCGTCAGAAAATAACTTATGTGTATTCATATTTAGCAAATTAAATAGTAGATCTAATTCTCTGCCCCCTGATTCCATCTATAAGTTGCAATTATTAAAAGCTTGCAACTTCTACTTCGAATTATGTCATCTAAGAATGACAGAATTATTTTTTAATTTAATGCATAGTAACTTCGTGAACAAACTTACAAAAATTGATAACACTTTTGGTGCTGTATTAAGAAAAAAAAGAATTTCTAAGAAGCTCACCCAAGAAGCACTTTCAATTGAATCCAGTCTTTCACGAGCTTATATCAGTGAATTAGAAATGGGTCACAAGGACCCAAGTCTCTATACGATATTTAAATTAGCTTCTGCTTTAAAAATCAAACCTTCCACAATCATCGACGAAGTCGAACGTCAGATTTAATCTTAAATTACTGAGGTGGTGCTGCAGGCGCCTTTCTACCTGGCGCTGCTGGTGGTGTATAGCCAGCGATGCGACACTGAATACCCTCAATAAGCTTACCTTTTGCGCCATGTTGAATGATGGTACATGTCTGAATAAGATTCTTACTTTGTAATTCAGAAATCGTTTTTCTTAATTCTTTTAAATCAATGCCTGTGTCTTTGACGATTTCATAATCAATCTTTTGTCCGTGTTTTTGTAAATATTTTAATACCACTTCTTTTGTCATGTTGTTACCTTCCTTTTACTAAATTTGGTGGGCCCACCTGGACTCGAACCAGGGACCAAAGGATTATGAGTCCTCTGCTCTAACCAACTGAGCTATAGGCCCTCTGATAGATTGGTTTATTCTTTTCCGTTTTCTAAGAAGCTACGTAATCTTTCTGAGCGTGTTGGATGTCTTAATTTTCTTAACGCTTTCGCTTCAATTTGTCGAATACGTTCGCGTGTTACATCAAACTGTTTACCTACCTCTTCTAAAGTATGGTCAGTATTCATTTCAATACCAAAACGCATACGCAATACTTTTGCTTCACGCGGTGTAAGAGACTCTAATATTTCTGCGGTCACATCACGAAGAGATCCATACACAGCCGCATCAATCGGCGTCAATGTCGCTGCATCTTCAATAAAGTCGCCAAGATGAGAATCTTCATCGTCACCAATCGGTGTCTCCATTGAAATAGGCTCTTTAGAAATTTTTAAAATCTTACGAATCTTATCTTCCGGCATTTCCATTTTTTCAGCGAGTACAGATGGATCAGGCTCAGCTCCCGTCGATTGTAAAATTTGTCGTGAAATACGATTCATCTTATTGATCGTTTCAATCATATGCACCGGAATACGAATGGTTCTTGCTTGGTCAGCAATCGAACGTGTAATCGCCTGACGAATCCACCAAGTCGCATATGTTGAAAATTTATAACCACGACGGTATTCAAATTTATCCACCGCTTTCATCAAGCCAATATTGCCTTCTTGAATCAGATCCAAGAATTGAAGGCCGCGGTTGGTATATTTTTTAGCAATCGAAATCACAAGACGTAAGTTAGCTTCGATCATTTCGCGTTTAGCACGGCGCGCTCTGGCTTCACCTGTCGTCATTTGCTTATTGATTTCTTTTAAATCTTTAATCGATAAGCCCGCTTCTTTTTCAATCGCAATCAATTGGTCTTGTTGATCCACGATTGAATGTTTAAAGCGCTCTAATTTTGCGTTGTAAGGCTTGTCTTGTTTAAGTTCAATGACTAACCAATCAAGGTTCGTTTCGTTACCTGGGAAACTTTTAATAAAATGTGTGCGAGGCATACCTGATTTCTCAACACAGAAATCCATCAATTTTCTTTCGTGCGTACGAATTTGATTCACACGATTTCTCACAGAATCACAAAGGGCTTCAACTTGTTTTGCTGAGAATCTAAATTCCATCAATTCTTTTAAAACAGATTCATGCAGTTTTTTATACGCAGGATCATCAATGCCTTTTTTAAGACGAATGTCATTCATCTTCTGATTGGTTTTTCGAATGGCAGCAAAACGTGTTAATACTTCTTCACGTAATTTTGCGAGCGCTTCAGCAGAGATTGCAGCAGCTTTAGCGCCATCTGCATCATCGTCTTCTTCGTCATCAATCTCTTCTTCAACTTCTTCTTCAGGTTCAGGAGCCACAATCGGTGCTTCCACTTCCACATCGATTAAGCCATCCACAACTTCGTCGACACTTAATTCATTCGATTCAACTTTGTCTACCATTGCAAGCAATTCAGTAATCGTTGTAGGACATGCAGCAATGGCTTGCACCATATGTTTTAAACCATCTTCAATACGTTTTGCAATTTCGATTTCGCCTTCGCGCGTCAATAGATCGACGGTTCCCATTTCACGCATATACATACGTACAGGATCTGTTGTTCTACCAAATTCTGAATCTACGGTCGCTAGTGCTTGTTCAGCTTCTTCAGCCGCTTCTTCATCGGTTACAGGTGGGGGCACATCGGCCATAAGAAGGGCTTCTGCATCAGGAGCTTGTTCATAAACCATGATCCCCATATCGTTGATCATGCTGACAATGCCTTCGATTTGTTCTGACTCTTGAATTTCGTCAGGTAGGTGATCGTTAATTTCAGCGTATGTAAGATAGCCTCGCTCTTTACCAAGAACGATTAAAGACTTAAGACGGGTGCGTCGCTCCTCGACATCTTTAGGATTTGCGTCATTCGCATTTCCATAGAAATCTTTCATTTTGGGGTTCTTTTTTTGCGACGGGTCTTTTTTTGGTCTGGCCATGCTCTACCTCTTCTTATTAGGGCTTATTTTGCCTTATAAATCAACAAAATATAAATAAACACGTAACCTTTAAGTGTACCAAAAAGGGTCTTTTTGGTCAATGAAAGGCTTAAGTTCTAGGGGGTGTTTTGAGTCTTTGGGTGAGGGTTTTAAGGTGCTCTTTTTCTTCCTCAGTTAAGCTACTTAAAGGCTTATCCTTTAGAGCACTAAAATGGGCTTTGGTTTTAGACGCTTTTCCTTGCTCTAGCAATGCCTTCCTCGCCCCCTCAATTTCAGACTCAAAATGGATTTGATCATCAAAATGAGTCAATTCTTCATGCACCAAATCCATAATGGCGCTATCCACTTGTGACTTTAGACCATGAAGGATAGAAGAAGGTTTCGATTCGGGCTGGTTTAAAGTAAGTGCCAAAACTTTTTTAAGTAAATCATCTTCAAAACTATCGCTTTGAGCCAAAGCCAAATCTTCGGTAATGGCAAGCTGAGGTTTTAAAATAAGAAGCAAAATAAATTTACGTTTAACTGAGGAAGGAAGTTTTCCCTTCGTTTTGATATTGGTTTTATTAGTTTGCATTTGAGGCTGAGCAACATGAAGCAGTTGATCCATTTCTTTGTCATTCAAATGCAGTAATTCTGCAAAACGTTTCCGTAACAGTAAGCTTAATTTAGGTGCAGTAATTTCTTTTAAGATAGGTTCAGCTTCGTTTAGAAATTTCACCTTATCTTCTTGCGTGGCTAAATGATTTTTTTCAGTTAAATGTTGCACTAAATATTGTGACAAAGGCATCGCGTCACTCATCATCGATTCAAAAGCTTCTTTACTGTGCGCTCTAATAAAACTATCCGGATCATGCTCTTCAGGTAAAAATAAAAATTTCAAAACGACTTTATCGTTCAAACTTGGAAGTGCATTCATCATGGCGCGCCACGCTGCAGCTTTACCTGCATTATCACCATCAAAACAAAAAATAATCGTATCGGTTTGACGCATCAATTTTTTAATATGAAATGCAGACGTCGCCGTACCTAATGTTGCAACCGCATTCATCACACCAAATTGTGCGAGACCCACAACATCCATATAGCCTTCCACAACAAGCACACAACCTTTTTCACGAATGGATCGACGCGCTGCAAAAAGACCGTAGAGCTCTTGGCTCTTTTGAAACAGCGGGGTTTCAGGTGAGTTGTAATATTTAGGTGTATCTTCAGGATTAATCACACGCCCCCCGAAGCCAATAATTTCACCCTTCATATTGTGAATGGGAAACATGATGCGATCACGAAAACGATCGTAGCGTTTACCTTGATCATTCTTTAAAACAAGGCCTGCGATATTAAGTGCTTCGTCATCGTATTTTTTAAATACGTTTTCTAAATTTTGCCAACCTTCAGGTGCGTAACCTAATTGAAATGTTTTGGCGATTTGTCCTGTAAGTCCACGTTTCTTTAAATACTCAATCGCGCGTTCTGATTTTTTCAAAGCACTTTGATAATACTGAGAGGCCATTTGTAATGCCTCACCTAAAGCTAAATTTTTTTCTTTCGCTTCAGGTGAAATTTTTTGTGTGTCTTGGGGGACGGTTAAGCCCACTGATTTAGCAAGATCTTCCACCGCATCCACAAAGCTCATGCCTTGATATTCAATGAGAAAACTTAAAGCGGAGCCATGCGCACCACAACCAAAGCAATTATAAAACTGCTTGGAAGGGCTTACCGTAAATGAAGGTGACTTCTCTTGATGGAAAGGACAGCAAGCGACATAGTTACTACCTGCTTTTTTTAAAGGCACACTTTTATCGATGACATCGATGACATCGACACGATTTAAAAGTTCTTGAATGAATGACTCTGGAATCATATGCGTTTAATCATAGCTTAAAAATAAAAAGGAGCCTTAAGCTCCCTCATCATTTTTTTAATTTTTTATATTGAATTTTTAACCGAGCTTTTGTTTGATCAGCGCTGACAATTTACCCATATCTGCACGACCCACCACTTGAGGTTTAACGATCGCCATCACTTGACCCATCTCTTTAATGCTTGTCGCATTCGCAGCTTTAATTGCGGCATCTAAAATAGCACTGACTTCTTCATCACTTAAGGCTTGCGGGAGATAGCTTTGTAAAATCACTACTTCAGCTTTTTCAGCATCCGCTAAATCTTGTCTTGCTGCTGATTCATAAGCCTCAATGGAATCACGGCGTTGTTTTAACATTTTTTCAATGACAGCCATCACATCTTGATCCGTCAGCTCAATACGCTCATCGACTTCACGTTGTTTAATAGCGGATTGAAGAAGTCTAATCGTGCCAAGACGAACAACGTCTTTAGCGCGCATAGCTTCTTTCATGTCCTCAGTAATTTTTACTTTTAAGGACATCTTAAAAAATTAGAATAATTTTGGGGGGAGCATTTGATTGCGAAGACGACGGTACTGACGTTTCACTGCAGCAGCAGCTTTACGTTTACGTTCCCATGTTGGCTTCTCATAGAACTCACGCGCACGTAAGTCGTTGATAAGACCGGTCTTCTCAATTAAGCGCTTGAAACGACGAAGTGCTACGTCGAATGGCTCGTTTTCTTTTACACGTACTGTTGACATTAAACTCTCTTATTTTAAATAATGCGTTTTTTTAGTGTTTTTCCCAAATGGAATTTTGGAAAAGTCCGTTATTTTAATGCTAATCTATTCATTTATCAATCTTTTTTGAGCCTTAACCCCATGTTGGTACTTGGTATTGAAACCTCCTGTGACGAGACCGGATTGGCCCTTTTTGACAGTGAAAAAGGTCTTTTAGGCCATACCCTTCATTCTCAGGTCGACCTTCATGAGGCTTATGGTGGGGTGGTTCCTGAATTAGCGTCCCGAGACCATATTAGACTTATTTTGCCTCTACTTGAGACTCTTTTTAAGAAAACGGGAGTTAAAAAAGAGACGATTGATGCGATCGCCTATACCCAAGGGCCCGGTTTATCTGGGGCTTTGTTGGTCGGGAGCTCGCTTGCTGAAGCCTTAGCTTTTTCGCTTCAAATTCCTACTATCCCGATCCACCATTTAGAAGGCCATCTATTAGCACCCTTATTGGAAAAAGATGCTCCCACTTTTCCTTTTTTGGCACTCCTTGTTTCAGGTGGTCACACACAAATTATTCATGTGAAAAAAATGGGTCAATACGAAATCATTGGGGATACTTTAGATGATGCCGCAGGGGAAGCTTTTGATAAAACTGCGCAGTTGTTAGGTTTAGGTTATCCAGGCGGTTTAGCTTTATCTCTTTTAGCTGAAAAAGGTAAATCTCATTTTGATTTACCGAGGCCTCTTATTCGCACCAAAGATTTAAATTTTAGTTTTAGCGGGTTAAAAACAGCGGTGCTTCATCTCATTCGTGCACAAGAAAATTTAACGGATGAAATTAAAGCCGATGTCGCGTTTGCATTTCAAGAAGCGATCACAGATGTCTTGGCTAAAAAATGTCTTCATGCGCTCAATCAAACCAATTTAAAACAACTGGTTGTATCAGGCGGTGTAGGCGCTAATAAACAATTACGTCAAAAATTAAACACTGAATTAACTCAAAAAAATTATGAAGTATTTTTTCCGCGCTTAGAATTTTGTACAGACAACGGGGCAATGATTGCTTTTGCTGGTGCAATGCGATTGGAAACTTCTTTGAAACGTGATCTTGGTTTTTCAGTGAAACCTAGATGGCAACTCGCGTAAGAATTATTTCTTATCTTTAAAGCCTGATTCAGTGCCATCAATTAAGCGTTTGATATTTTCCATATGACGCAGAATTAAAATGAGCGCGATCATGGATGAAGCAATCAATTCATAAAAATCGATGCCGTAAAAAAATCCAATCACAGGGGATAAGCTTCCTGCGATGATGGCGGCCAGCGATGAATAACGCCAAATAAAAAATACACCGAGCCATATCCCTAATACTGTAAGTCCCATGACCCACGAAAACATAAAGAGAATACCTGCGGCTGTGGCAACACCCTTGCCTCCTTTAAAGCCATAGTAAATTGGAAATACATGTCCTATGAGGGTTGCAATCGCAATAAGTCCTACCATCAGAGAAGATAATTCAAAGTATTGCGCTAAGCCTACTGTTAAAGCACCTTTTAAAGCATCACCTAAAAGAGTTAATAAAGCCGCTAGTTTTTTTCCTGTACGTAAAACATTCGTCGCACCTGGATTTTTAGAGCCTATGGTTCGCGGATCAGGCAAAGAAAATATATAGCTCATTACAATGCCAAATGAAATAGCACCGATGAGATAACTAAAAAGAAGGTAAATCACGTTCATCATTTGAAAATCACTTTATAATGAAAGCTCTATTTTACAATTTTTTGAAGCACTCATGACGGCCCCACTTATTTTTATAGAAGAGATGAAAATTGAAACGATTATCGGTGTCTCTGAATGGGAGCGCGCCTTACCGCAAACGTTGCTTATTGATCTTGAAATGACTTTACCTAAAATGACTTCAGCGACTTCTGATTTAATTACGGATACCATCGATTATGCTGTTGTGAGTGAACGAATTAAATCTATCTCATCAAATCACACGTTTAAATTATTAGAGCCTTTGGCGCACCTCATTATTGAAACACTAGAAAAAGAATTTAAGTCGCCTTGGATCAAACTTAAAATTTCAAAACCGCAAATCTTGCCGCAAGTAAAAGCGGTGGGTGTCATTTTCGAAAAAGGTATACGCCCTTAACCTCTGGGGTGATGTATTTCGTGAAGCTTCTTCAAGCGCTCACGTGCCACATGTGTATAAATTTGCGTCGTTGAAATATCTGCATGTCCTAATAGCATTTGAACCACTCGTAAATCTGCACCATGATTAAGTAAGTGTGTCGCAAAAGCATGTCGTAATACATGCGGCGATAATGTTTTTTGAATGCCTGCAATTAAGGCATAGCGTTTAATTAAATGCCAAAATGATTGTCGTGTCATCAATTCTCCACGCTGTGTGACAAATAAATCATCTGATACTTTTTGATTAAGAATATGGGGCCTTGCTTCTTTTAAATAACGATCTATCCATTCAACAGCGACTTCACCCATAGGGACTAATCTTGTTTTACTCCCCTTACCTGTCACACGAATCACACCATCAGTAAGACTCACCTCAGTCACTCTTAAACTAATGAGTTCGGTCACACGCAATCCACATGCATAAAGAAGTTCTAACATCGCGCGATCGCGGAGACCTAAAGGTGTTTCAATCTCAGGGGCTTTTAAAAGAGATTCGACTTCAGTTTCATTTAAACTTTTAGGAAGTGATTTTGGTAATTTTGGGGCTTCAATATGCAGTGTGGGATCTTCTTCAATACGACGTTCACGTAAGTGATAACGGTAGAAACGTCGAAGCGTTGCGATTAGTCTTGAAATACTTCTCGCTTTTACATGGCTGAATTTATTCGCAAGATAACCTTGAATATCGCTTTCTCTAACTTCTAATAATATTTTTTTAAACTCGCGATTTAAAAATTCTGAGAATTGCATTAAATCAAAACGATAACTCTCTAGCGTATTTTTGGCTAAACCATCCTCAAGCCATAAGTGATCAATAAATTGATCGATGACTTTTTTTTCGTCATCAGAAATGACAATGGGATCTCGTGTTTTCTTCACCATACAAAAAGATTAACACAAATAAAAAAGCCCCGCTTTAACGGGGCTTTTTAAATTACTCAGCTGCCTTATCGGGAGCTGCCTCAGGCGCTGCCGCCTTAGGCGTTTCTGTTTTTGGAATGTCTTGAATAATTTCTTTTTCACGCGCATCTAATTTTTCACGGATACGTGCAGATTTACCTGAACGCTCACGTAAGTAATAAAGTTTTGCACGACGCACATCGCCGCGACGTTTTAATTCGATTGATGCGATTAGAGGAGAATAAGTTTGGAATGTACGCTCAACACCTTCACCGGATGAAATCTTACGCACAGTGAATGCTGAGTTGAGGCCGCGATTTCTTTTTGAAATCACAACACCTTCGTAAAGCTGTACACGTTTTCTTGTACCTTCGACCACGTTTACACCCACTACAACTGTGTCGCCTGGTGCAAAGTTAGGGATGGTTTTACCTAGACGAGCAATTTCTTCTTGCTCTAATAATTGAATAATATCTGCCATAATCCGTTCCTTTTAGTTATATAGAGTCTTGTTCCTGCTTATCTATTGCTTCAAGCAGCCGAGTCTCTTCTTTAGTCAACAGCCTTGCGGCCAACAAATCAGGTCGTCTGACCTTGGTTAACGCTAACGATTGCTGTAATCGCCAGGCGCTAATTCTAGCATGGTTACCCGACAATAATACATCCGGCACCTTAGATCCTTCATACACTTCGGGTCTCGTATAGTGAGGGCAATCAAGTAAGCCATTCACAAACGAATCCTCAATGGCCGAATTATCATCTCCTAACACCCCTGGTAGCTGCCTAATAATGGCATCCATCACCACCATGGTAGGTAATTCCCCGCCACTTAATACGTAATCACCAATTGAAATTTCTTCATCCACACTGCTTTCAATCAGTCTCTCATCAACCCCTTCATAACGACTCGCTAAAAAAATGAGTCCTGAAGTGCGAGACAATTCCATTACTTTTTGATGTGTGAGTGGTAATCCTCTTGGGGATAAATGAATCACTCTTACATCTTGAATACCTTTATTCATTTGCGCTTTTTTAGCAGCATCAATGGCCTTCTTCAAAGGCTCAATCATCATCAGCATGCCCGGGCCGCCGCCATAAGGCCTATCATCTACTGTGCGATGTGCGTCACTTGTAAAATCTCTTGGATTCCATAACGTTAAATCTACAAACGCTTCATGAAATGCACGAGAGGTAATACCAAAATCCTTTAATGCTTGAAACATCTCAGGAAAAAGTGTCACCACATCAAAAGATAAAGGTTTCATTTAAAAATCTTTATCCCAGTCGACTTCAATTTCTTTTTTTACCATATCCACATTTAAAATCACATGTGGAATAAAGGGAATTAAATACTCTTTGTCACCCTTTATGACTAAGACATCGTTCGCTCCCGTTTCCAGAAATGTTTGAACGATACCTAAATGTTCTTTCTGTTGATTGATGACTTTATGCCCCATCAAATCATTCCAGTAATATTCGCCTTTTTCTAAGGCAGGCAATTCATGTTTGGGTATTAAAATCGTTTTATTCTTTAACCCAAATGCTGCATCTCGATCATCAATATTCACTAACTTAGCGACAATACTATTGCCATGTATTTTTGATGTTTCGATTGGGTAACTTATCGATGATTTTTCATCTCCAATAAGCCACTCTTTTTTATTCAGAAGTTGATGGATATCTATCGTGAAGGGCTGAATCTTAATCCAACCTTTGACACCATATGGCCCACTGATGCGTGCCATGATAAATTTTTCTATCTCACTCATATCACTTGTATTCACAAGTGAATCAAAACATTAAGCGCTTTCAGCTGGTGGTTCAGTCGCCTCAGCTGGAGCTGCTTCTACTGGGGCCGCTTCTGGAGATGCCTCAACTGGCGCTGCTTCTGGTGCAGGAGCTGCTGCAGCTTCTGCTGCTTTAGCTTTTTCTTCTGCTTCTTTAGCTTCCATCGCTGCTTTTAATTCTTCAGCTTTTTTAGCCGCTTCTTTAGCTTTTCTCGCTTCTACCTTGTCTGCATCTTTTTTCTTTAAAGCCACAATTGCTTCCGGGCCTTTTGAGTGCAGTTTAACTAAGCGATTGACTGAATCTGAGAGGAGTGCGCCATGGCCTTTCCAATGTGTGACACGTTCGTTATCAATACGAAGTGCTTCGGTGCCAATTTTAGCCATTGGGTTATAAAAACCAATACGTTCAATAAAGCGTCCGTCGCGGCGATTTCTTGAATCTGCCACTACTACATTGTAAAAAGGGGTCTTTTTTGAACCGCCTCTAGAAAGTCGAATAATTACCATAATTTACACTCTTCAATTAGTTAAAAATTTTCTTAAGAAAGGGGCGGATTTTACGCTATTTTTGGCATATTTGGCAAGCAAAATCACTTTAAAGACAAGAATTTAAGGTCTCTTTTTGTCTATTGATAAGGGGTGGGATCATCAATCCCAGCGGCTTTAAAGCCATTTTGCCTTAAGCGACAAGAATCGCAGACGCCACAAGCTAAGCCTGCTTGATCAGCCTGATAACACGAGACCGTTAGACCATAATTCACACCCAATGTAATACCTTTAGCAATAATGGCTTCTTTAGATAAATTAATGAGCGGGGTATGAAGTTGGATGGTTTGACCCTCGATAGCTGATTTAGTCGCTAAATTAGCCATTTTTTGAAATTGTTCAATATATTCGGGCCTGCAATCAGGGTAGCCTGAATAATCGACGGCGTTCACCCCTATAAAAATGTCATGGGCACCGATCACTTCTGCCCATCCTAAAGCGAGCGTCAGCATTAAAGTATTGCGAGCAGGCACGTAAGTAATAGGAATGTGAGTGCTTAATTCGGTCGGCACTTTTAAATCAGGATTGGTGAGCGCTGAAGTGAGCATCCAACTTAAATCCATCTCAACCGTTTTATGGTCTTTAACGTTAAATTGAATAGCAATTTTTTTAGCAGCTTCGAGTTCTGCAATATGGCGTTGATGATAATTCACACTCAAAGCGTAACATTCATAGCCTTCACTTTTTGCAATCGCTAAGGTCGTAGCAGAATCAAGACCGCCCGATAAAAGAACGACCGCTTTAGACACCGGGCTTTTCTCCCCAAAGTAATTTATGTAATTGAATTTGCAAGCGCACAGGAAGTTGATCTTCTAAAATCCAATTCCCTAAATCAGTTGTGTTAAGCTTTTGATACACCGGTGAAAATAAAACATAACATCTTTCGGTTAACTTATATTGATCAAGGATTTTTTTGGCCCAGTCGTAATCTTCGCGACTACAAAGCACAAATTTAATTTCATCTTTTGCATGAATGAGATTTAGATTTTCCCAATGATTTTTTTTCTCTTCACCTGATTCAGGTGTTTTGATGTCTAAAATAATTTTAATGCGAGGGTCCACTTCTTTAATAGAAATCCCACCCCCCGTTTCAAGCGATACATCATAATTTTGATCTGCTAAAACTTTTAGAAGGCTCAATACTTCTTTTTGCGCTAAGGGTTCGCCCCCTGTGACTGTGACGTAGTGTGTGTCGTATTTTTTGATTGTCTCCATGATGTCATCCATATCCATCATCGATCCACCTTGGAAAGCATAAGCTGTATCACAATAATGGCAACGCATTGGACATCCGCTTAATCGAATAAAAATCGTAGGCAATCCCACGCGAGAGGATTCACCTTGTAGCGAATAAAAAATTTCAAAGATTTTAAGTTGTGCCACGTTTAGGAATTTAAGACAAAAAATTAAAGGGTAGAAATATTAAGGCTTGATACTTTCTAAAACTTTTAAACGCTTTTGAGCATTTTGAATCACATCGCTCTTAGGATATTTTTTAATCAAATCCTTTAAACTTTTTTTAGCTTCAGGAATAAGTGCTAATTGAATTTGTGCGTTAGCTAAACCAAGCAGTGCTTCTGGATTTTTTGCAAAATCTGGATGTTGATCCAATAATTTTTGATAAGTACCAACAGAAGCTTTGTAATTTTTTAAACTAAATTGCGCATTCGCTAAGCCATATTTAGCATCAGGTAATAATGCGCTACTAGGAAATTGTTTAATAAAGTCAGTGAAGGCCTGGAAGGCCTCTTTATATTTCATGCCATCTAAAAGTTGATTGGCTTGATCAAAAACTTCTTGATCTGACGGTGCTTTCACTTCAGGTGTTGTAGGTGATTCAGCGACTTTGTTAGGTAAAGCCGAATTATTTCCAACTGATTTTTCTTCAATCTTTCGAAGTCTGCCATCTAGGTCTTGATAAAGATCTTTCTGGCGCTGCTCCACCGTAGCATTTAAATGACGAAGTGTTTCCATATCGCCACGTAATTTGGAAACATCTTGTTTCATGAGTTCGATTTGATTCAGCATGTCGTTGAGGCTACCACTTTTAATGACAGCCTCAAGACTTACAATACGCGCTTCTAACTCCGTTTCTTTTAATTGCATCTCTTGAAGTTTTTTTCTAGCTTCCGTATCTTCAAAAAGTGCGGCGTGAACAGGTGTGACAGATAAACACGCTAAAAGAATGAGTTTTTTCATCAATATTTAATGCTTACTCTTTTTCGTAAGAGATATCGACGCGACGATCTTTGCCATAGCATGCATCATCTTTACAATTCGTATCTGCACGCTCTTCACCGAAACTTACTGTTTCGATTTGTGTATCTTGCGCACCTAATACATTCATCGATTTCTTCACTGATACAGAACGTCTTTGACCAAGTGATACGTTATATTCACGTGAACCGCGATCATCCGTATTGCCTGTTAAAGTCATTTTTGCTTTTGGATGAGTTGACACATATTTGGCGTGTGCTGCTACGAGATCTTTGTATTCAGCTTTTACGACATCTTTATCATAATCAAAGTAAATACTTCGTTTTGATAAAATATTATTAGGATCGCGTAAGCTTGCAAGATCAAGATCTTTTTCATCATCAGATACTGAAGGGCCAGTAGGTTTTGATGCATCATTAATGGGTGTCGAACTACAACCTACCAAAAACAATGAAAGTAATGTTGCAAGTAATAGTGATTTTTTCATTTTGCAAATCTCCATAAGTTAATTTTTTATTTTACAAAAGGCCCCCAAGCGGGCTCTCTAATATCATCGGCATGAATATTGAATGATTGGCGAACCACTCCATCAATCGATACGGTAGAAAGTTCGCCCGATCCGTTGATCTTATGTGCATATAGTATCACATGCCCATTTGGTGAAAACTTAGGTGCCTCATCAAAAGGGCCATCCGTAATTTTCGTAATTTGACCTGTTTGTAAATCATGCAATACGACTCTGAATCGACCTTCGTCTTGCATGACATAGGCAAGCATTTTGCCGTCAGGTGAAATATTAGGATTTAAGTTTTGATTGCCTTCAAATGAGACGCGCTGTGGCTCGCCCCCGCTTGATGAAACTTTATAAATTTGCGGGCGACCACCACGATCGGATGTGAAATAAATAAATTTTCCATCAGGCGACCACACAGGCTCTGTATCAATATGCGCGCTCTGGATAAGTGGTTTTAAATTAGAGCCATCAGGATCGATTAAATAAATTTGAGAGTTCGCGTTATACGTTAAAACAATCGCTAAACGTCTTCCATCAGGTGACCACGAAGGAGAGCTGTTATTACCTTTAAAATTAGCCACTACCGTTCTTTGTCCTGTCACTAAAGATTGAATATAAATAATTGGTTTTTTCTTTTCAAAAGATACATAAGCAAACTTGGTACCATCGGGTGACCATCTTGCCGAAATTAAAGGCTGAGGTGAGCCCACGACTGACTGCACATTAAATCCATCTGCGTCTGCCACATTTAAAGAATAACGGCCTTTATTTTTTGAGATATAAGAAATTTTGGTACTAAAGACACCTGGAATACCTGTTAATTTTTCATAAATCGTGTCAGAAATTTTATGTGCAATCGCACGATACTGAGCGACTGGACCTGAAAATTCCATAGTGGTTAAAATAGTTTTTTTATTAATATCCACTAAAAACCAATTCACTTTCATGCGATTGTTGTTGATTTCGACCTGACCTAAAGTCATCACTTGCGCTTCAATCGCAGTCATTTCAGGGTAATTAATTTCACTCAAAATCGATGGTTTATTAACTAACCCTTCAGTATCTAAAGGTCTAAAAAATCCTGAGCGATAAAGATCAGCTGCAATAATTTGATGCATACGACTATTTGTTTTATCTTGAGCAATTTCTTTATAAGGCATCACTGCAATATTAATTTGCTTAGTGCCGCCTCCAGCAATCTCAATCGTTTCAATCGCAAATGCATTTGAATGAATAAAAGAAAAAAAGTATAAAGAAATAAATATTTTGAATATGTTTAGCATGCTGAAATTATATTTTTTCATTGGGATGGAAGTTAAGTTTTAAATTTTTAAATTTCGAAAATAAATCTGTATCTGTGGGTACCGGTAAAGGTTGTGATTGAAAAATAGCCCGCTCAACCGATTCATCACACACAGGAATACCACTTGATTTTAACATTTTAGGATTACCAATCAATTCTCCTGTAGGCATGAGTCCAATTTCGAATTGAAGCTCAACAGGGCTAGTGCCACATAATTGCTTATTCACATTCTGTTGAATTTTTCTTTGAATTAATACTTTATATTTATCCATTTCACCTAATTTAGCCCCACCCTCAGTAGGATTAGATTGTTTCATATCTTCATGACGATTTAATGAAGGTTTGGATTTGTCTTGAAGTAATTCCTGCTGGAGCTTTGCCAATTGATCTTGTTTTAAAAGATCTTCCTGAATTTTTTTTAATTCATCTTTCTTCTTTTGATCCTCTAATTTTTTACGCTCTTCTTCTTTTTTTTGTTTCAAACTAATGTCAGCTTTATCGCTTGTAAGCGATTTAATAATTTCTTCTACTTTAGAGGGTTTAGGAACGGGCTTGGCAGGTTCTGGCTCAACTTTTTTTTCAACTGGAGGTGCTTCTGTTGGTTTAAAACTTGGCTGAGGAATGGAATCCCATAACTCCACTTCAGCTACTTGAGGTAATTTCACCCTCCATTCAAAACTCACAATCATGATGAGAATTAAAGCAATATGCACACTCACTGCATAAATCGCAGATCGCTTTGCTATGATTTTTTCTTGAGGTCTAATCACGTCGTAATTTATTTTTGTGGCTTTAAAAGTAAGCCCACTTTAGACACATTATTTTGTTTTAAAAGATCCATGAGGCTAATCACTTCGTCATACTTCACATTCTTATCAGCCGCAATCACAAGGGCTCGATCAGGTGTTGTTTTAATTAAGGACTGCACATGACTTAAAAGTCGATCGCGCGTATAACTCTCACCTTCAATCTCAATCGTGTTATTAAGTTTGACTGTAATCACAATGGGCGCACCTGTTTGCTTTAATGTTTCTCCCACTTCAGGAAGTTCTACAACACCTGGATTTGTCATGGGCGCTGTTACCATAAAAATGACGAGCAACACTAAAGTCACATCAATATAAGGCACCACATTAATTTGATTCATTAAGCGACGTTTACGCATCACTTATCCTTTTCTTTGTAAGATATTCACGAACTCTTCCATAAAGCTTTCGTATCTCACAGACAAACGATCGACTGAAGTTGCAAAACGGTTATAAGCAATCACAGCTGGAATCGCGGCGAATAAACCAATCGCGGTTGCAATTAAGGCTTCTGCAATGCCGGGAGCCACTTGTGTTAGGGTCGCTTGTGCGACATTCGCTAAGCCTCTAAAGGCATTCATAATTCCCCATACGGTACCAAATAAACCAATATAAGGACTCACAGATCCTACGGAGGCTAAAAAAGGCAAATGCGCATCTAAAAAATCTAACTCTCGATTATAAGTCGCTCGCATTGCTCGACGCACACCCTCAATCACATCACTCATATCGGCGCGAGATGTCTTGTGACGATTAAATTCTTTGTAGCCTGCTTCAAAAATCGTCGCTAAGCCTTGATTTTTTATTCGGCCACTATGAATACTGTCGTGTAATTTATTAAGATCGCCACTTGTCCAAAATGTATTTTCAAATTCATCAACCGCGAGTTCTGCATTTTTTAATACAGAGACTTTGATAAAGATATACCACCAAGAAAATCCAGAAGCTGTTAATAAAATTAACATCACGAGCTGCACTGGAATGGTGGCTCCTGTAATTAAACTTATAAAAGATAAATCATTTACTACATTCATAAAGACTCCATGGTTTGTTTAACAGTGGATGGGATGCGTACGGGTTTAAATTTTTCACTATCAATGCATGCGATATCGACATTTGCATCAATTAATAATTCGTCGTCACGATAAATCATTTGTCTAAATTCAATTTTGCTAGAACCTATATCAATGAGTTCACTTTTAACAGTTAAGTCATCATTAAAGCGCGCGGGTAATTTATATTGAATATCGATGCGATGAACTACAAACATAATATGTGCTTGATGTTTTAAATGACGCTGATCAATACCCACACTTCTCAACCATTCTGTTCTAGCACGCTCCATAAATTTTAAATAATTGGAGTGATAAACGACTCCACCGCTATCGGTATCTTCAAAATAAATGCGAACAGGAAAAGAAAAAGTTTTTATTCTTGCCATAAGTTATCGGTGAGATGTTGTGTAGGTGGTTTCATACCAAAGTGAAGATAAGTTGCCTGTGTGACAACTCGTCCACGTGGGGTGCGCATGAGATAACCTTGTTGAATCAAATAAGGCTCTAATACATCTTCAATCGTTTCGCGCTCTTCACCAATCGCTGCCGCTAAATTATCTAATCCTACAGGGCCGCCATTAAATTTTTCTAAAATGGCTTGAAGTAATTTTCGATCCATCACATCTAGACCTAATAAATCGACATCCAGCATTTTAAGTGCATCGTCTGCAATGCTAGCTGTAATTTTTCCATTAGATTTAACTTGTGCAAAATCACGTACACGTCTTAATAAACGGTTTGCAATCCGAGGTGTGCCACGCGAACGTTTTGCAATTTCTAATGAACCTGAAGGATCAATGTCGGCTTCCAAAAGTGTCGATGAGCGATCGACAATTTTAGCTAGTTCACTTTCACTATAAAATTCCAAGCGAGACACAATGCCAAAACGATCACGTAATGGATTGGTCAGCATACCTGCACGTGTAGTCGCCCCGACCAATGTAAATGGCGGTAAGTCGAGCCTGACAGATCTAGCCGACGGACCTTCACCAATCATAATATCAAGTCGATAATCTTCCATCGCGGGATATAAAATTTCTTCAATGACAGGAGATAGGCGATGTATTTCATCAATAAATAACACATCGTTCGGTTCTAGATTTGTTAAAAGCGCTGCGAGGTCGCCTGCTTTTTCTAAGACAGGGCCTGAAGTTTGACGAAGGTTAACGCCCATCTCTTTGGCAATGATGTGAGCTAACGTCGTTTTGCCTAAACCAGGCGGTCCAAAAAGAAGTACATGATCTAAGGCTTCATTTCTATTTTTTGCAGCCGAAATAAATATTTCTAATTGGCTTCTCACTTTTTCTTGACCCACATACTCTTGAAGTTCTTTCGGGCGAAGTGCACGCTCAATCGATTCCTCGACGGGCTCATTTAAAGTGCTTGCCACAAAACGATCTGATTCAATCATGGGTCGTCATCAGCCTTTAGATAAATATTTTAAAGCTTGTTTAATACCATCATTCACGGTGAGATTTACATCCAAACTTTTCACAGCATTTAAAGATTCACGTTCATTGTAACCGAGCGCAATTAATGCATTAAGCACATCTTGGCTAATCGATGTGATACCAGAACCTTTTGTACTCAAAGCTGAATCAAGCGTGAATTTATCTTTGAGTTCTAATAACAATCGTTCAGCTGTTTTTTTACCTATACCAGGTACGCGTGTTAAAAGACTCGCTTCTTGAAGAGAGACTGCTTGAATGAGTTCATCAATAGATAAGCCACTTAAAATAGCGAGTGCAGATTTTGCTCCAATACCATTCACTTTTAAAAGTTGTCTAAACATTAAACGTTCTTGGTTGGTGCCAAAACCGAATAAGAGTTGTGCATCTTCACGCACTACAAAATGAGTAAGCAATGTCACTTTGTCGCCTACCTGAGGAAGTAGGTAAAAAGTACTCATAGGCACTTCGCATTCATAGCCCACACCATTGCAATCAATTAAAGCGAGCGGTGGCGTTTTATCTAAAAGAATGCCAGAAATTCTGCCTATCATACGAGTCTACCTTTTTTCATGCGATAACTTAAAGCATCCATATTTTGTAATTGGTTATAAGCATGTGCATGACACATCGCACAAGCAAGGGCGTCAGCAGAATCGGCCTGAGGAACTTCAGGTAACTTTAAAAAACGTTTTACCATTTCTTGTACCTGCTCTTTTTTTGCATGTCCTGAACCTACTACTGATTTTTTAACTTGTAAGGCTGTATATTCATAGACAGGTAATTTTTTAATCACGGCCGCACTAATCGCAGCACCCCGTGCTTGACCTAATAAAAGGGTGGATTGTGGATTCACATTCACAAATACTTTTTCAATGGCAACTTGTTTCGGCTTATATTGATCCATCACTTCGAAGAGCCCTTCTAAAATAATTTGAATGCGCTCTGGCAAACTATCACGCGCTTCTTCTTTAGCGCTCACAGTTTTAATCACACCACTTCCAAGATAACGAATCTTGTCACCACTTTTTTCAATAACACCAAACCCCGTCATTCTTAAACCAGGATCAATACCAAGGATGATGATAGGTTCGCTCAATGATGAATTTAATCTTCAATCACTGCGGTGGTATAAACTTCCTGCACATCATCTAAGTCATCGAGTGCATCTAAAATCTTTTGCATCTTAATACCATCATCACCACTTAGAGCATTTTCTAATGTAGGACGCATAGCGACTTCGGCCAACTCAATTTTTAAACCTGCATTTAAAAGTGCTTCTTTAATTTGAATGAATTCTTGAGTTGGTGTGATGACTTCAATACTGCCATCTTCATCATTAATAATATCTTCAGCACCAGCCTCCAAGGCTACTTCCATCACTTTATTTTCATCGGTACCGGGCGCAAAAAAGATACGACCACAATGTTTAAATAAAAAAGCCACTGATCCATCTGTGCCCAAATTGCCACCATGTTTCGTGAGCGCATGTCTCACATCAGCAACAGCTCTTTGTTTATTATCCGTTAAGCAATCAATAATAATGGCGGCTCCACCAATACCGTAACCTTCGTATCTCACTTCTTCGTAGCTCACACCCTCTAATTCACCTGTGCCTTTTTTAATTGCACGCGTGATATTGTCTTGTGGCATATTTTCTTCTTTGGCAAGTGCCACAGCAGCTCGAAGTCGTGGATTGAAATTCACTTCTCCACCACCAAGTCTTGCTGAAACCGTGATTTCTTTAATAATTTTTGTGAATACTTTTCCGCGCTTAGCGTCTTGACGACCCTTGCGGTGTTGAATATTTGCCCATTTGGAATGTCCTGCCATGCTTAACCCTTTCTAGACCTTGATTTTATCATGGGTTCTTTTTTAAGCCACGGCTGGACGAGCTCCTCTTCGTGTTTTTTAATGCGGTCATAGGAGATCATTAACAGAGAGGCTCCAATTAAAAACATACCCAATAATTCAAAAGGTTTAATCATTTCATGAAGCTCAATCGATGATGCAATCACAGCCAATACAGGGCATATGGTTGTGGTCATAGTAGCAACGCCTGCGGACAATCGTCTTAATGCGTAAAGCCATAAAAGCCATGCAATGGCATTCCCAAACACTGAGTTATAAATAAGCGCTCCAATGAAATAACCACTCCATTCAATCGAAGTCGTATGCGTCATTAATGCAACTGCCACAATAGGCAATGAACCAAAAAGCATTTGCCATGCGGTTAATGAAATCAAATCAAGATTGGGTGAGCGTGCTTGAAGTTTTTTAGCTAAGATCACGGCCAACGCCCATGAAATACCAGACACAATCGCCAGCACCATACTGAATAAATCAGTACCTAAATGAAGGGGGTCTAAAATAAATAAAATCCCCATGAATGAAAAAAAAGCCGCGGGCCATTGCCATCCACTTAATTTTTCACCTAAAAGTGGCCATGCAAAAAGCATAGTCCAAAATGGCATGGTGTAAGTCAGTACCGCCGTTTTGCCGGCGCCGCCCTCCACTAATGCCCATACTAAAAGCCCGGTAAACCCAGCAGTCTGAAGAAGGCCTAAAACAATCAAGCTTGGAATTTCTTTAATTCTGAAAGGTTTTTTTAAGACAAGCATCACAATAAATAAACAAAGTGCGCCAAAGACAGTTCGAAGGGCTGCGAAATCAAAAGGGCTTGAGAAATGAAGCGCATTTTTCATAACCACCCAGTTGTAACCCCAAATAAGGCACAAAAGCATGAGCGCTAAAAAAGCCATCAGGCTTTGATTTTTTTTAGAAAGCATTTTTACACTTGTTTAATATGATGACATTATTATAAAGTGTATCTTTGACTTTAAGCTTTCAAAAAAGGTGACTTATGAAAACAGCTGCTCAACTTATTGAAGATAAAAAACATAAAGAAGTGATTAGCATTGCGCCTAATCGTCCCGTGATTGACGCCCTTATTATCTTAGCCGAATATAAAATCGGTGCTTTAGTTGTGATGGAGCAAGACAGAATGGTGGGCATATTCTCAGAGCGTGATTACGCGCGTGAAGTTGTCTTGAAAGGCAAGTCATCCAAAGTCACTACCATTGAAGAGGTGATGACTAAAAATGTACTTGTAGGGCATGGTAAAGATACTTTCGAAAAAGCGATGACACTCATGACAGAAAATCATATTCGTCACTTACCGATTATGGATGGCCATAAAGTCATTGGTATGTTGTCTTTGGGTGATGTCGCCAAAGAAATGATTGTCTATCAAAAAAACTTAATCAAAGAGCTTGAAGGTTATGTTAAACAGTAATTGCCTTTGAAATTGGCTTCGTTTTGTAAAATGGCTATTTTATAAATTTTGATTTACACTCATCCTATGAAAAAAATCATTTTTATTATTGTTTTATTAATTTTATCTGGCTGTGCTACTACAGATAATCTAGGCGATTTAAGTAAACGCTTCGAAGAAATTAAAAAGATTGAAACTTTACTTTTTAATCAAATGCCACTTCCTAAAGATGCGCGCATCTCCCCTGACAAATCGTTAATTTTAGGTGAGGGAGATAATTGGGCAGGCCGTATTGAATTGTCATCCAGCATGGAACCTTTAGAAGCGAGTGCTTTTTTCACTACCGAATATCCAAAACATAATTGGCAACTCATTTCATCAACTAAAGCAAAGTTAAGTATTCTGGTGTTTACAAGTAATACGCGAACATTGACCTTGGAAATTACTGAAGGCGGTCCATTGGCTGCCAGATCAATGATTGTAATGACGGTCGCACCTAAGGTGCAAAATCAAGCATCGCCTGACTCAAAGAAATAAATTTATTTTTCGATTTTTAATTCTTTGACTTTTCGAGTTAAAGTATTTCTTCCTAAACCTAACATCTCAGCCGCTTCAATACGTCTACCTTTTGTAAAGCGAAGCGCCTCTTCGATAAGAATTTTTTCGAAAGTTTGATTTAAGAAGGTCAATATATCTTTCTGATTTTTATTTAAAGCTAATTGCACTTCTTGTTTGAGTGCGTCTTTCCAATCAGCAGAGGCTTCTTTATATACATCATTATTTTTGAGCTCAGGCGGTAGATCAGCAATGTCAATATTTTGCCCAGGGGCCATCACAGTCAACCAATGACATACGTTTTCAAGTTGACGTACGTTACCACTCCAATGAAGGTGCGATAAATATTGCAATGTTTCTTCAGATAAAATCTTTGTTTCCACCCCTAATTGCTGCGCACTTTGTTGCAAGAAGTGGCGGGCTAAATCTGGAATATCTTCTGCACGTTCACGTAATGCAGGTAAACGTAAACGAATAACATTTAATCGATGAAATAAATCCTCACGGAAGAGTCCTGCTTTAACTCTTTCTTCCATATCCTGATGAGTCGCTGCAATCACACGTACATTGACCTTGATCGGGTTATGTCCGCCGACACGATAGAATTGACCATCACTTAAAACTCGCAAAAGTCTTGTCTGAAGATCTGCTGGCATATCACCAATTTCATCTAAGAAAAGTGTGCCGCCATCCGCTTGTTCAAAACGACCTTTGCGCAAAGCTTGGGCTCCGGTAAATGCACCGCGTTCATGACCGAATAATTCTGACTCTAATAAATCCTTGGGAATCGCTGCGGTATTAATCGCAATGAAAGGCTTATCAGCGCGAGGAGAATGTTTATGAAGCGCACTTGCAACCAATTCTTTACCGCTTCCTGATTCACCATTAATGAGAACAGTTGCATGTGAACGGCTAAGGCGTCCGATCGCACGAAAAACTTCCTGCATGGAAGGGGCATGCCCAATCATTTCAGTTGAATTTTCAAAAGAAACTTCTTGGATACTTTGTTTTAAAGATTCATCAATCGCGCGGTGAATAATTTCAATCGCTTGATCGACATCAAAAGGTTTGGCTAAATATTCAAAAGCTCCGCCTTGAAATGCGGCTACCGCACTTTCTAAATCGGAATAGGCTGTCATGATAATGACAGGGATATGCGCATATTTTTCTTTTATGACTTGAAGAAGCTCCAAGCCCGAACCTTGCGGCATTCTAATGTCACTTACAATCACTTGTGGCTCTTCATCTTTAATCGCTTGAAGCGCATCTTTAATAGAGCTAAAAGTTTTAAAATTTAAATCGGTACGTGCGAGGGCTTTTTCAAATACCCATCGAATGGATTTGTCATCATCGATAATCCAAATGGCTTTCATAGTGAAGATCCTTGTGATTCTTGGTGGTTGGAAGAAATTTCTTTTGTATCTGAATCTTTAATCGGCAATAAAATGGTGAATACCGTTTGCCCTGGCTCGCTCTTACATTCAATCATGCCTTGGTGTTGGCTCACATAAGTTTGCGCCAATGAAAGGCCTAACCCTGAGCCACCTTCACGACCGGAGACGAGCGGATAAAATATTTTGTCACGAATACCAGGTGGTATTCCTGGTCCATTATCAATGATGTCAAGTTTAATACCCACACGATAGCGTTTTTTAGCAAGCATGATTTGACGCTCAGCACGTGTTTTAAAAATGATAAGGCCTTGTTGTTTTTTTTCATGCATGGCTTGTACCGCGTTACGTGCAATATTTAAAACGGCTTGAATGAGTTTTTCGCGATCACCAATAATGTCAGGTAAGCTCGTATCGTAATCGCGCTGAATTTTTATTTCATCAGGGGATTCGGCTAATAATAAACTTCGAACGCGCTCTAAAACTTCATGAATATTAGTCGCTTCATATTTTGGTTTTTGATGGGGGATAAGCAATCGATCCATCAAAGACTGCAAGCGATCAGCCTCTTTAATAATGACTTGCGTATATTCTTTTAAAGAAATATCGGGTAACTCATGCTCTAGCAGCTGTGCAGCTCCGCGTAAGCCACCCAACGGATTTCTAATTTCGTGCGCTAAATTACGAATCAATTCAGAGTTTGCTTGTTGTTGAATCAACATGCGCTCTTCTTTTGCAATTCTTAATTGCTGATCCATTTGCTGGAATTCGAGAATGTAGCGAATCGTTTGGCTATCAATCGGCGTGATGGTACACGTCACAGAATATGACTGATGTTTTAATGTAGTAATTAAAAATTCATGTTCACGATAAGGCGTGTCGCTATTAAGAGCTTGGCTAATGGCTAATTTTAAAATGTCAGAATGAGGAAACACTTCATTCAATGTCATTTTGTAAATATGTTTAGCACTTAACCCAAATAAAATTTCAGCCGATGGATTCATATACAAAATATGGCCCTCGACATCACATAGCAATACTGCACTGGCTAAGTGTTCTATCCCCTTTAATTCGGGAGCTAACGATGGCATGGTATTTTTTTTCATGAATTTTCCGTTTTCATTTATATATAAGCAAAACTTAAGCCAACTTTGATGGATGTTCTTATGGCCTATTTATTAAGCTTTATGAGGGTATTGTAAGGAATATCAATACTTAATGCACTAAAATAGTGCATATATTGAAATGGCCCGAAACGAAGGCATAAAAAAAGACGGCTCTAAAGCCGTCTTTTTTAAATCACTCAAAACGAATTAGCAGCTGTAATACATACCGAATTCGATTGGATGAGGTGTCATACGCATTTTAGTCACTTCTTCCATCTTAAGACTGATATAACTATCAATCCAGTCATCAGTAAATACACCACCGCGTGTTAAGAATTCGCGATCCTTATCTAGATACTCAAGCGCTTGCTCAAGAGATGAACATACAGTGGGTACTTGTGCATCTTCTTCAGGTGTTAAATGGTACAAGTCTTTTGTTGCTGGTTCACCTGGGTGAATTTTATTTTGCACGCCATCTAAACCTGCCATCATCAATGCACTGAATGCAAGGTATGGATTCGCTGTAGGATCTGGGAAGCGCGCTTCGATACGACGTGCTTTATCACCTTCCACGAATGGAATACGAATTGATGCTGAACGATTTTTAGCAGAATATGCTAATTTCACCGGAGCTTCAAAGCCTGGCACTAAACGTTTATATGAATTTGTACCCGGATTAGTAATCGCATTGAGT
>JGI24890J29729_1000390_pt1 | contig 29046 bp, 31 predicted proteins | sample FreactcultureFD7_FD_29729 | JGI IMG/M metagenome (IMG submission 29729)
TTGTTCAAATAGTTCTAGCTTTTGTTGATAGTTAGTAGTCCAAAAATCCACACTAACTCTAAGTGTATAAGGAACAGGCATCAGTCTCTCAACAGTAAATGCTTGTCCTTGAGTAGTAGTATAGCTTTGAGACTCTTGATCGTATGCGCGCTGTGCAACATTAATTTTATCAACAAAAGTTGGATTTGTAGTCCATCTTTGATTATACTCTATTCCAGTTATATAATATGTAATCAACGGTGCACTGGGTAATGTGCTAGCACTGTTATTTGCAATAACGGTCGCTGCTTGACGACTCTGATCGCCATACATAATAGGAACACGAACTAAAATATCGTTTCCGTTAGGGTCTTTGCCCTTAGTTACATACCATTGACTAAAAATCTTAGCAAATTGTATTAAGAACCTTCTTACTTGGTTATCATAGAAGAAATGTGACATATGTTCCTATTATATTTCTGGGGGCAGAATATCAGGCGCCGGCTGCAAAATACTTGATAGCGGTTGCAATTCAGGAACTAACTTCTGCTCATTATTTAGATATAGTTTATTCGGGTCATTTATAAAGCTGTTGAGTTGTGACTCATTAGCTGCATCAGCAAATCCAGTTTCCGTGCGAACATTAGAGCTTATTCTTACCCATCTAGTACCGTCCCAACGATACAATATTTGTGGTAGATAATCTATGCGTAAGAAGTAGTCACCTACTTGGGGATTTGCAGGGAATGCTACACCGGCACCACTTGCTCCTAAGCCATTTTGATTATTTAATGGGAATCCGTTAGGAGGAATACCGTCCCCTGTCATGTAACCAGCACTGTAGCCAAATGATCTTGGCGTTGACCTAGCGATAAACTGAAATCCAGGAATACAATCTGCACGATAATCCATGTTAGCAGTGACATCACCGGTAAAGCCTGGCTGTGTTGGGTCTTGGTCAGCAGTAGCATACGTATTGTCAGCAGTACCATACGGTCCAATTACCATTCCCAGTGACTGAATTCTGAGTAATTTATCAGTTTCAACTGAACCGCTTCCACTCTCAGTTTTCTGCGGAGCAAGTTCAACTACATTGATTTCAGTCTGAATAAACTTGTCAATCTTTTCATTAATAGATTGACTATCTACTGTCATATCCCAAATATTTTCTAATGCTTTTTTGCTAATTCTAATACCAGCAGCATAATTTCTATATTTAGGACTTTTGACTAGCATGACTGAACCTGATACTTGAACACCCGTATTGCTCAAGTTCACATTGATACTTACAGGCGGCGCAGGTTGATTTAATCTCTTTGACAATACACCATTTTGTTCGTAAATTCCATATGTAGGCATAATATAGAGTTTACTAGTATCATAACCTGATTTAGGAAGTAACTTTTCAGCTTCTTGTAATGCAGCATCATTTACTGAAATATTATAGTTATAAGTGCTGACAATATCATTTACACTGCCATTATCAATTACTTTCCAATATGTTTCATTGGGAGGAGTTGTCCCAATCGGAACATCAGTGATAGACTCATAGACTTTTCCGCCATATGTTATAGTATAGCCAGGAGGATATGTTTTTGTGTTATCCCAATCACCTAAGTAATTGTCTTGTTGTATAGGCTGGTTAAGTATATCAGCAAATTCTTCACTGTTTACTAATTTCTCACACTTGATACGCCACAAGTGAGGATACCATGTTTGACTGAAACCTTCGCTTGCATAATTGGCATCTGTAATTTGCATATAGCGTTTTAAAGCTACAGGGATGGCTTCGTTTAACGGGTCATAGTCAACTAAGTGCGGCAATTCAATAACATCTCCTACCATAAGTTTGCGACCTATTATATCAATCATGTCATTATAATGAACAGTTATGAATATGATATCGTTGTTTAAGAATAGACCAAACTGACTTAAATCAAAATCAAGATTTTGAACATTGTAATGTCCTCTAAGTCTATAGATAGTGCTATCATATTTACGATCACGGTTTTCTAAGAACAGTAAATCTTGAATTTTAGTTGGGTCAGGAGTAAGCTGCTGTGGCTGAGTATAGTCAGTACTTGGACCCTGGTTAGTAATGCCCACATATTTGTGTACATATAGGTCAGTGCCACCCACAGTAAATTGTTCAGATATCGTTCTGTCTAGGAATCGATAATCATTCTGCTTGTTCGAACGGTATAAACTAAGCCGGGGCATATTAAACTCCGCCCGCCATTTTTTTAGCGAGTAAGTTAGCCTTTCTTGAGGCATTTCTTTTAGCTATAGTTTCGGGACTTAGTTTTTTACCAAACATACCATTTGATTCCCCGCATCGCTTTCTTTTATCAATCCATTCCTGAGATTGTTTTCTTCCTTTTATAGACTTGCTTTGTTTAATTTTTGATTCTTCTGAACGAACTCTGCCTATTCTTGTCTGTCTTAGTTTTTCTATGTGTTCAGGTGACTGTTTTTTTCCAAAGTTTGGACTTAGCTCACCTCTTTTTCCATATAATGGATTGTTTTCTCCAGACCACATCAAACTTTTAATGACTGAACCCCGCTCTTTAATATTATTAAACGTTTTAGAGTTTATCTTATATCGTTGTTGGTGATCGTTTTTACGGTATAGCATACAACTAAATGCATTCCACATTTGGTATTTGTGTTTAGTTTCTGACACCATTTTAGTAAGAAGCCAGTGACATATGAAATGTTCCCTAGCAGTGAGAGAAACGATATTGTCTTTACGATTACTTCCGCCCAAAGATTTAGGAACGATGTGATGTTTTTCAGTGTATCCGTCAAGGATTCTGTCTCTAGCGACCTTGATGATATGATAATACCATTTTGTATATTTTGTATCATTGAACATATAGTTATTTATCGAAAAAAAATGGTTGACACGGTTACCCAAAACTGATATAACAAACATATAGCAAGGAGATAGTGATATGGCACAGCAGATGCTCAATGAAATTATGAAGCAGATGGAAGAAGATATCCGCTGTGATATTCACGGTGATATCTATGGTCATGAATATTGGGCAGAAGAAATCTTTCGCCTCCGTGCTGAACTCCGTCGCTTGAAGGAAAAGGCTATTGAAGATAGCTGGGCCCGCAATCCTGATCGTATGGGCGGACAGTTCACCGATGAAGAAATCAATCGTTCTCGTGATGGAGGTTGGTAATGAAAGTTTACGTAGTCAATGTAACTAGCTGGAGTGGCTCCGACGAAGTCACTAGCGTATATTGCGTGAAAAATTCCATGGAAAATGCAATTGCATTCTGTGATAGCATGAACGCGAACCGAAATTCCTCATATACTCCGTATTATGATTATGAAGAATTTGAAGTAGAGGATTCATGAAATGACTTTTGAACAATGGTTTGAATACGAGTTTGCCCCTTCGTTTGCATACAGCAACGATGATCCATACCAGTATGAGTCTGCTGCCCGCCGTGCATGGGAAGCAGGATATACCGAAGGGTTTGAAGACGGTGCCTATGAGGATCATGCGTAATGACTTTTGAACAATGGTTTGAATACGAGTTTGCCCCTTCGTTTGCATACAGCAACGATGATCCATACCAGTATGAGTCTGCTGCCCGCCGTGCATGGGAAGCTTCTCGTGAAAATATGACGGTAGAGGATATCTGATATGAAGCCCGGGTTTTATGTTGTGCGAATGCCCAAGAATGGGAATGGCGGAAGGCTAATCGTTGAGAGTGTCCCGTTTAAGGATAGACAAGCGGCTGATAACTGGTGCGATTTTATTAAGGATGAGCTTCCCAACGATGATGTATTTGTAATTGAAAGGCATTCTGATGACGTTTGATGAATGGTTGGCTACTCAGGATAACTGTCGTCCTACTGATTGGTCTAGCATGAGTGGGGCATATCGCTTTTGGGTAGAAATTTCCCGTCGTGCCTGGGAAGCAGGATATGCCGATGGTGTAGAAGCAATGGGAGGTCCAGTTGACAACTAACGCTTACCTCTTCATGTGGAACTGCTATGGTATTGAAGCCATTATTCCTATCACACAATACGAAGATCAGAGCAAGCTTGATATTTGGAATATTTTGCAGGAGAAGCCTACTGGTAAGAATCCACTAGACGATATCCTTGTACAGATGACCATGCGCGCCCGATTCAATACAGAGCGTAGATATGAAATCTATGCTATGGACTGTGATGAAAGCATAACACTAGAACAGTTGTTTGAATTTTGGGACAACTGTCCGCAGGGCGCCGCCGACCTAACTCGTGAAAAAGGTGTCTGCCTTTTCAGCAACCGAAACAAAACACAGAAAATCAAAATCACCTAATTTTCTGGTTGACACTGGTTGCCCATTCTGCTATAACGAATGTATAGCAAGGAGATACTAGATGGGTTATCAGGTGCTCAACTATACTCAGGAACTCCGCAAGAAGTATGGTCCTCGCAAAGGACTCGAAGGTCCCTTCTTCTATCCTAATGGTCGTGTCACATACTACGACCCAAAAGAGGGTGCATATTGGGACCCAACTACCGATTTTTACCTCTCCTACGAAGAGCAGGTTGAACTCCAAAATATGATTTTTGACAAACTTAAGGCTTGACATTTCAAGCCTACCGTTGTATAGTGATATATAAGCTGAGAAATTAGGAGATATCAGATGGCTCGTCGTGCAATCATCGCTAAGGTTAGAAAGCCCAAGAAGACCGTTGTTCGTGTTGGCAAGAAGGGTATTGCTCTTGCTGCATCTGGTAACAACCTCGTGAAGGATTTTCGTCCGAAGGATGTAGATGTCCTTCGCTATGGTCCCGAACCCACTTTCAATGACAATCAGCCTTCTGATGAACAGCGTCAGGCTGTTCTCTCTGATACCTACAACTGGTATTCGCGCTTCTGCACTCACAAGGATGCTAAAGAGTTTCTGATCCAGTATCTTGAAAACAACAAGACTGACAAGGAAACGATCAAGCTGGTTCGTAAGAGCCCTGACAATCGTATGGTTACGACTGCCGGTTGGGCTGCGCGTTGCGCTACTCGCGGTCTCATCCTGACCGAAAAGCAGAAATCTTACATTCAGGAAGCCGTCAACAAGCTGGTTTCTTTTGCTAATGCTGGCGTCAAGGACGATACAGTTGAAGGTGAAGAGGTTGTTGCAAAGCCCAAGCGCACTGTCAACATTCAGGAAGTCATGCGTGAAAAGGCTGACGAAGCACTTAGCGATGTTGAGGCACTGTTTGATGAATTCATCACCGCTGGTTGCCCCAAGGACTTCAATGTTGACAAGAAGGTCGTTGGCTTCTTGTCTGCACGTAACGTTCTTCCCCAGCATCTTGCACCTGCTATCAAGCGTTGGCAGAAGCTGCTTGAAGAATACCTTGAATTGCAGGAAGGCAAGTGCAGCCAGCTTAACGAAGCATACAGCAATCTCGGCAAGATGCAGGTTCGTTATACGATCAAGCTGATTGAAGATATCATCGGTGAAATGAACGGTTACATCAGCCTCAAGCAGGCAACTAAGAAGGTTCGCGCTAAGAAGACAGTTCCCGTTGAAGTCACCGTCAGCAAGCTCAAGTACTGCAAAGCTTTCAAGGACGATACCCTCAAGATTGATATTGTCAGTCTTAACCCTATCAAGCTTCACCAGTCTACAGAAGCCTGGATCTATGATACTAAGCGCCGTAAGATCCATCACTATGTCGCAGATAGCTACAGCAAGTGCCTGATGGTCAAGGGTAATACTATTCTCGGCTTTGATAAGAAGGAATCTGGTATGAAGACCCTTCGTAAGCCTGCTGAACAGATTAAGGCACTGATGGGCAGTAAGCCTGCTGCTCGTAAGTATTTCAAGGATATCAAGGCTGTTGAAGCTGTGCCGAATGGTCGCTTCAACACAGATATGATCATTCTTAAGGCGTTTTGATATGGGATACACTGCTAATAAGTTCTTTGCATTCCCTAGTACAGAAGCACCGGAAGAGTATGTGTTCATTGATACCAGTAAAGTCACTAGTTTCAAACGAATCGGAAAGAGTGGCTTTACTTGTGTATCATTTGGTGTTAATCCTCCTAAAGGATTAGAGTACAATTATCCCATAGTTCTAGACGACTTCACTATTACCTCATACCCGTTCACCTCATTTTCCCCGTTGGTTGAGGTTGAATATGCTAGTGTGCCCGCTAATCTTAAGCGCAGGTACACTAAATGGGCAAAGTATCAATAAAGGAACCACATGAACAACATTGATTTAACCAAGTACGCAGATTTTGTCCTCACTGTATGCAGTGATACAAGCAAGAACACAGAAGCATTTGTAGACCACGTTCGTAGACTTCACAACACTACCGATGTTAATATTCCACTGTTGCTTACTAGCGGCATTGGTTTGGGCAGTGAAGGAGGAGAATTCCAAGAGATTGTGAAGAAGGTACTGTTCCAAGGTAAACCTTTGACTGATGATACGGTATTTCATCTTAAGCGTGAACTCGGAGACATTGCATGGTACTGGGCTAACGCTTGCAACGCACTTGGGCTTGACCCTAACGATGTTCTCGCAGAGAACGTAAACAAGCTAGAGTCCCGCTACCCTGGTGGCAAGTTTGATGCTCACTACAGCGAGAACCGCAAGGAAGGTGATTTGTAATGGACCATCTACAAGAAGCTACCTATAAAATTATAAAAGAACAGTTTGGTATCGAAGTAGTAGATGACACTGCGCATCTAATTCAAGATTTAGGTGGTGATCTACTCGATATCATAGAACTGGTAATGTCTATTGAAGAAACCTTCAATGTTGAAATCAGCGATCTTGAAGCTGAAAACATTCAAACGGTACAAGATGTGTATGAATGTATAAAGAAGGTTTCTTCTAATGAGCGATGATACTGCTCCTGCTGTTGTAGGGGGAGTGATCATTGGGTTGTGCTTAGGTGCAGGATTAACGCTGCTGGTGATGGGTCACAATCTTCAATATGATGAAGTTCAGGCAAGAAAACAATTAGTTGAACTCGGGGTAGGAAGTTATGATTCTCGGACAGGTTCATTTCAAGTGAAAGGATGTAATAGATGATTGTTTCTGATCACGCTAGACTACAAGGTCTAGCCGCACGAATGAAGTGGTTTCATGATAACAAGCTTGACATCAAGCCGCAGCGTGTAAGTGTATATCTACTTGAAATGGCTTCGGTACTGAATAATATGGAAAAAACTCAGTGCTGTACGGATGATGATCTTGGCATTCTTGATAGTGCATTGAGAAAGGCAGAAGAAATTTGCCTTCCAGAAGACGCACATCTATACACATACGACCCTAATTGGTCACTGTGGGGATAATACTATCTTATGTTAGGGCCATCGGTATGTGAAAACTGCCAGCTAATAGCAGATTATTTCCCTAACAAAGAGAATCCAAACAAGCAAGGTGAGTGGTTGTGTCCTAAATGCGGTTTTTGGTGCAACGACTACCTTGCTGGATATAGCAGTGAAGATCAAGAAATGATACTTCTAGCTACAACAATACACAAAGAGAATCAAGGCCATAATGTTTCCTGATAAATAACTATAACGAGGAAACATTATGGCCACGAATATATTAAGCACTCCAACCAATTATACATTACCTGAACTAAAACAGGCATTGTTTGAAAATCTACGCTTGCGTTTAGGCGGGGATATCATTGATCTAGAACTAGATCCAGATCATTACGAAGCAGCATATAACTATGCGATAAAATTGTATCGCCAGCGAGCAGTCAATGCAACCCAAGAAACGTATACGTTGATGACTGTTATAAAAAACGTAGACACATATACTCTTCCTCAAGAATTTATCAATGTACGAGCAGTTTTTAGGCGCACCGTAGGTCTTGAAACAGGTCCAAGTTCATCTAGCTTTGATCCATTCAGTAGCGCCATTCTTAACACTTATCTGTTAAATTACAACTACACCGGCGGTATGGCAACATATGATTTCTACGCAGGGTATGTTGAACTTGCTGCTAGAATGTTCGGTGGTTATTTGACATACATTTTTAATCCGGTTACCAAAGTATTAAGAGTTACTCGTGACTTCAAAGGAAGTGGTGAACGCATTCTTATTTGGGCTGATTTGCAAAGATCAGAAGAAGAGTTGTTGCAGGATCCATATGCAGGGGTATGGATCGGGGACTATACATTAGCCACATTAAGAGCTATCATCGGTGAAGCCCGTGAAAAATTCGGCTCAATTGCAGGCCCAGGAGGGGGCACATCATTGAACGGGCAGTCAATGAAAGCTGATGCAGCAAAAGAGCAAGAACGCCTCATGAATGAACTTAAGAACTATGTTGATGGAAGTCAACCTTTAACATGGATCCAAGGTTAATGCGAGCGCACGAATTCATAACTGAATCGGTTGATCCAACTGATCACGAAAATGGTTTACAATTAGCCAGACGCCCGTTGCCCCATACCTTTATTATTCCCGAACTCACAAATCAAGATTTCTACAAGATTTATAGATTTGGACTTGCGGTTGCAGCAGTAAGAGGAGAGGGTGGACAAGATGACGGTGTCCAAAATAAAAAATATCAAGAACCGTTTGCAGCAGAAAGTGAATGGGGTGAACACGAGGTTGTATCTTCGTTTGACCCAAACATCGGTCAGGTTATTGACAAGGCGCTTAAGCTAGTTCATCTTAAAGGCAAGAAACCAGTAAGCACTCCAGCAAGTCAAGAACAAAGTGACGTTGAATATGTTAGTCCGATTAAGCCGTTCGATGGATATCGCAAATGAGAGATGCAACAGAAGTTATTAAGGGACGCTGGCCAGAAGCCGAAAAGATATTAATGAAACATCCTAAGATGTGGCCCGGATATGTCTACTCCGTAACAACGGGCAAGAAAAAGCAAAGAAAAACTTGACGCGCCTAAAAAAACTTGCTATTATTGTAACAAGTCAGTAGATGCCATGAACTATTCTAGGTGGCACGGTGACAATTGTAAGCATAAAGGATAATGACATTTTAGTAGGCATCGCGGGATTAATAGGATCAGGCAAAGACACAGCAGCAGATTATCTCTGCACTGTGCATGGCTTCAAACGAATAAGTTTTGCTAGTGCGCTTAAGGAGGCGGTTAGTGTAATATTTGGGTGGGAATACGAACTTCTTGAAGGGTCAACTAAGACTAGCCGAGAATGGCGTGAACAAGTGGACGAGTGGTGGGCAACTCGTTTAGACATTCCACATCTTACCCCTCGTTGGGTCTTGCAGCAATGGGGAACAGAACTTGCACGTAAAAGCTTCCATGACGATATTTGGATTGCTAGCGTAGAAAACAAATTACGATCCAACAGTGATGATATTGTTATTACCGATTGCCGTTTCTCTAATGAATTACAAGCTATTAAGAATGCAGGCGGAATCACTGTAAGAACTCATCGTGGCGAGGAACCAGAATGGCTTAATATAGCCGGGTTGCTTAACATAACACAGAATAGCAATGTTCAGGAAGAATGTCGTGAGATGTTACACAAGCTAAACATCCATGCTAGCGAATATAGTAGCGTTGGATTGGAATATGACTTTCACTTGAATAATGATGGCACGATTGACGATTTACACAAGCAGATCGAATCAATAATCAACGGTTAAGTCTCCCCTACGCCAGTTAACTTCTTTGCGCTTGACAACCTCAATGCAATTGAGGCATATAGTCTTCAAGTTGCTGAACAACACATTATTAAGATTACCGTCAACATGAAACACTGTCAGTTGGCTAGGATATAAACTTTTAAAACCACATAGGTCGCAATGTGGTTTTTTTCGATATCCAGCCTTCTCCCAAAGATAAATTGGGGTTTTATTTTTAGGTTTATTCTTGCCACAGTTATCACATATACTGCGGTAGTAGGTTTTTCCTTTTCTAACATAGTTAATGGAACATCTATTTTTGTTGCACACACTGCAAATAGGTCTATTACTTTGATCAAGTGGCTCAATAGGAGTTCCTTCTTGTATGCGTTTATTCAGGCGCCGCGCCCTTTCTTGGGCTGCATTAATCTTTCTCTTTTCTCGTAGAATACCCCGATGTTCCCGGGTTATCCTTTTCTGTTCTGCTATTCTTTCTTTTTCAGCGCGTTTTTCATTCCTAGCTTCTATTCTTTGTTTGCGCTTATTCTCGTTTTTTAATGATGTTGCAAGTTTTCTAGCTTCATTAGCTTTTTTTATTTTTTCAATAGACTCTTTGCTTCTTTTCTTTCCCTGAGGCCAGCCTATACCGCGATGGCCACCGGGAGCAATATTCCATCCTAATGCCTTTGTAGGTCTAAGTTCTGCCTCTTTCAAATAGCATTCGTATTCTTCTCCGATGAATATTATTTCTTTTATTAAGCTGTCCCAGCCGTATAAATTAATTGCATTGGTTAAGTGTGGGTTTTTGTGGATACCTTCTACAACCATATTGTAATGATTCAGCATCCGCTTTTCAGCGTTTATTGAAACCCCTATATATCCTTCTTTGCTGGGGTCAGTATGCTCTTGTTTGTGAATCCAGTATACCGATGCATTAGTTTTTTTCATTTGTAAACTTTCTTTAAAGGTATGATTATTTAGTAATATTCAACAAAACACCGCATTTTTTTTGATGACGCATAAATATTCATAGAGGCTATGTAATTTATAGTCAACAGGTGGTAAACCTCATAATCATACAAAAGGAAAATAAAATGGCAACACTCGTTTCACCAGGTGTATCAGTTACAGTAGTTGATCAAAGTCAATACTTGCCCGCACCTACTAATTCAGTTCCTCTTATTGTGCTGGCAACTGCGCAAAATAAGGCTGATCCTACATCAACTGCTGTGGCATCAGGTACAACTGCTGCTAACGCAGGCAAGCTATACGAAGTAACAAGTCAGCGTGATTTGGTTACTCTTTATGGTAATCCCTTCTTTTATACTACTTCAAATGGTACTCCTATTCAAGGTTACGAACTCAACGAATATGGTCTTCTTGCTGCTTATTCTGCACTCGGCGTCACTAATCGCGTTTACACGTTGAGAGCAGATATTGATCTTGCAAGTTTGGTAGGTCAAACAGGCCGTCCAACTGGCAGACCAGCAAACGGTACATATTGGTTAGATACTACTACATCAACTTGGGGACTCTATGAATTTAACCAGACCACTGGAAAATTTGTTCTTCAAAGTCCTATTGTTATCACTGATAGTGCATTTGTAAGCGCAGGATATCCAGTTAATAGTCTAGGTAACATCGGTGATTATGCAGTAATTGCCACTCCAACTTATGCTTATCCAACTGCAACTAATGCAGGTATGTTCTTTAAGAAGGATAGTACCAATAATTGGAGACGTTTAGGTGGCTCAAACTGGATGAAGTCACAGCCAACTGTTCAGGGTTCAAACAGTAACCCATCATTAACCGCTGGTAATACTTTTACTATTACAGTTGACAGCGGTATAAGTCATACTATCACTGTTCAAAATAGCCCTAACAATGTTGTCTCATTGATTGCTAACCAAATTAACAGTTTGGGTTATGGTTATCTTTCCGCCGGTGTAGTAAGTGGTAAATTGGTAATTTACTCAGCACAGACCGGGCAAAGTCAGAATCCAACTCCTACTGCTCCTCCCAAGATTGTAATTGGAGCAGGTTCAGGCACTGTTCTAAGTGATTTAGGAATCACTGCTGGCACATATTATCAGCCGCAATTTGTTTACGGCACATCTGCAAATCAACCATTATGGCAATCAGGTCAGACTTACCCAGCTCCAACGGGTTCAGTATGGGTCAAGATCGGAGAAGCAGGAAATGGTCTTACTTCATCTATTAAAGAATGGAACGATGCTACTGCAAATTGGGAATCAAAAACTGTATCCTATGCAACATCTGATGCCGCTGCTATTGCAGCAATAGATGCAACAGGCGGCGCCGCAATCCCTGCAGGAACAGTTTATACTCAGTATGCTTTTGGTGGAACATCAAATAACATCGCGCCATTGTATTATTGGGAAAGAATCGCTTCTGGAGCGACCATCGTAACTGCATCAAGTACTCCTAGTTTCATTAACGGTCCATACACAGCAAATGTAACTGTTTCTATTCCGGGATCAAGCTCATACAGTTCATCTTATCCGCTAACATTAGGAACAAACATTACTGCTGGCAATTTTGTTGTTGGTACACGATATACTATTACTAGTGTAGGAAATACTAATTTTACTTTAATTGGTGCTGCTTCAAACACAGTTGGTGTAACATTTACTGCAACAGGAGTTGGAAGTGGAACTGGTACTGCATTCCCGACCGGAAGTGTAACTGCTACTAGCTTTGTAACAGCATGGTCAGCAGCAGGAATTCCATTTACAACAGCACAAGTTCTTGATACTGGTGAAATTCAGCTAATTCACACTCAAGGTGGTGTAATTGTAGTTGATGATATCAATACTATCACTGGATACAGTTGCGGATTGATGGCAGACGCCGGATTTGTAATTGGATCAACGTTGGGTGTTAAAGAAGGACAGCCACCTGTTCTTAACTTTACTCCGCTGCAAGCATCAACTAGTGGCGGTGGATCCGGACTTAGTGTATATGTAACTACTAATGGCAGATATTATAATGTTACTACTACTACTTTCCCAGTTGCAGGAACTGGTTATGTAGTGGGTGACACGGTAACATTTAGTGGTGCAACTTTAGGAGGCACTAGTCCTGCTAACGACCTTGTAGTAAAAGTTGCAGCAACAAATCTTTCAACTGCTGTTACTGCAATTGAAGTTGTTTCAGGCACTGCAGGAGCTTCTTATCCTACACAATTGTCAAATTGGGTAGAATTCAACATGACTGCAAACGCAGGTGCACCAGTTGACATGCCAAGTGATGGAACTGATTGGTTCTATAGTGTAGTTGATCAAGTAGACATCATGGTTCGTGGTCAAAGTGGTTGGTTAGGATATAAGCAAACCAACTACGATCAAAACGGTATGCCAATTAGTGGTGTAAATGCTACTGATCCTAATGGACCTATTGTAAGTGCTTCAATGCCAACTACTCAAAGTGATGGTTCTGCACTAGTATATGGTGATATTTGGATTGACACCAGTGATCTTGAAAATTACCCATTGATCAGCCGCTGGCAGGAAGTTAACAATAAGGATATGTGGGTTTTAGTTGATAATACTGATTCAGTAAATCCAAATGGTATCGTGTTTGCTGATGCACGCTGGTCTACAAATCAGAGTACTATCAATGCATATAATGATCCGTTGTCAACTATCAAGAGTTTGTTGTCAAGCAATAATACTGACCTAGATGCTCCTGATTATACATTGTATCCAGTCGGAATGTTGCTATTCAACACTCGTCGTAGCGGCTATAACGTGAAGCAATGGCAGGGAGATTACTTCAATAGTATTCGCTTCCCGGATATGTCAATTCCAACTAACACTGGAACATGGGTAAGTGTATCAGGACTAGAAGCAAATGGTGCACCGTATATGGGTCGTAAGGCTCAGCGCAATATGGTAGTCAAAGCAATGCGAGCAGCCATTGATACTAACAGTGCAATTCGTGATGAAGACAACGCATTCAATTTGATTGCAACTCCTAACTATCCTGAGCTACAGCCTAACATGGTTGTACTCAATAACGATAGAGGAAACACTGGATTCATCGTAGGTGACACTCCAATGAGACTTCCTGCTACTGCTACAGCAGTTCAAGCTTGGGCAACTAATGCAGCAGGCGCCGCAACTACTGGAGACGAGGGATGTGTAACTCGTGACACATACTTGGGTCTATTCTATCCATCAGGTCTCACTAGCGACTTGAACGGTAATCTCGTAGCAGTTCCACCAAGCCACATGATGATTCGTACTATCTTGCGCAATGATACTGTAGCTTATCCTTGGTTCGCACCGGCTGGAACTCGTAGAGGGCTCATTGACAATGCAACTAATATTGGTTACATTGATGCAATGACCGGCGAATTCATTACTATAAAGACTAGTCAGGGCCTTCGTGATGTCCTATACATCAACGAAATCAACCCTCTAGTATTCTTTACTGGAAATGGATTGTTGAACTATGGTAATAAGACAAGTTATGCAAGTCAGTCTGCACTTGACAGAATTAATGTTGCACGACTCATTGCATATATTCGTCGTCAGTTAACATTGGCCGCTCGTCCGTTTGTATTTGAACCAAATGACAAGATTACTCGTGAACAAATCACAGCAGTAATTCAGTCATTGTTTGTTGATCTTGTTGCTAAGCGCGGCGTATATGACTTCCTAGTTGTATGCGACGAATCAAACAACACTCCAGCTCGTATTGATAGAAACGAACTTTGGGTAGACGTTGCGATTGAACCTGTCAAGGCAATTGAATTCATCTATATCCCTGTTCGCGTATTGAACACCGGAGCTATTGGTAACAATAACGGATAATAAAATGTCTAAACAGCCCTTCGGGGCTGTTTAGAAATAAAGATAAATAAGTATAACAGGAGAATATAAAATGGCAACAGCCTCACAATCATTGTTCAACATGACGGTACCAACTGATAACGCCGGTGGTAATCAGGGCTTGTTGATGCCTAAACTACAGTTCAGATACCGACTAAACTTCTTGAACTTTGGTTTGGGGTCAACTGCAGGTCTTGCGCTAACTAAGCAAGTAATTGATTGCTCTCGTCCTAACGTACAGTTCCAAGAAATCACTCTTCCGGTTTACAACTCAACTCTCTATCTTGCTGGTAAGCATCAGTGGCAGACGTTGACTTGTAACGCCCGTGACGATGCTTCAGGTTCTGTATCTAAGGCAGTTGGTCAGCAAATTCAGAAGCAACTTGACTTTGTAGAACAAGCAAGTGCTGCTACCGGTCAGGATTACAAGTTTCAGCTTAACATGGAAATTCTTGATGGTGGTAACGGTACTGCTGCTCCACAAGTTCTTGAAACTTGGGAAATCTACGGTGCATTCATCCAGACTGCAAACTACAACACACTAAACTATGGTACTAATGACGTAGTAACAATTTCGTTGTCTATCAGATTTGACAACGCAATTCAAGCTCCTCTTGGTTCTGGTGTTGGTGCTGGTATCAATCGTATTGCAAATGGTTCAACTGGTTCTGTAACAGGTATCGGTGCGACTACTTCATAATAGAGATTAAATGTCAGGGTTCTTTCAGAATACACAAAATGATATCGCCGGATTAGCTGGGCTAACTTCCGGCGTTATCCTTAGGGACTATACCCACGCTGCTAAAACTTTCAGAACTAATGCATATGAAAATGCACCAAAGTTAAAGTTTCTATTCCATACATATTTTGATATGAATGTGACAATTGGCAATCAATCTAATTTAGGATTGTTAGTAAAAGAAGTAAAATTACCTAACTATACATTCAATACGACACAGCTTAATCAGTACAATCGCAAAAGAATAGTTCAAACTAAAATCAAATATGATCCTATTGAAATAGTATTTCACGATGATAATGGCAATTTGTCAACAAAAATTTGGGAAGCATACTACCAGTATTATTACAATGACTCTAATTTAATTGGAAATGTAGTCGGAGGTCCAGGGCAACCTGCGCAAGTAGGCGCAAACACGACTAATTACAACAGTAGAAATATCTATGACAGTAATTTAGCCAATGACTTGAATTGGGGCTTCTTAGGTGGCGGAGCATCAGGTACTGCTAAGAAAGTGCCATTCTTTAAGAATATCACCGTATTTGGATTCAATCAACACAATTTCACTGCATACACATTGATCAATCCTATCATTACTTCTTTCCAACACGACACTTATAACTACAGTGAAGGCGGCGGAACAATGAGCAATAGAATGACTATTGATTATGAAACTGTAGTTTATACATATGGCAATATGGATGGTAGAACGCCAGGTAATGTTGTCAAAGGATTTGGTGATCCCAGTCATTATGACACTAATCCTAGTCCTATCGCCGGTCAAGGTAGGGGTACCGTACTAGGACAAGGTGGTCTAGTTGATTCTGTAGGCGGAGCAATTCTATCAGCAAAAAACGGCAATATAGTAGGTGCAGTAGCAAATGCAATGAGTGCATATAATTCATTCAATCAAGTTACTTCACCTAACAATAATGTAGATATAGGAAATGAAGTGTTAAACGGCTTACTACGCACAACATTAGGTAACACTCCTGTATTGAGAAATGCGCAATGGAATATTCCTATTGCGCAATCATCACCTGGTCCGGCTGGTTTAGCAGGAGCATTGACCGTTGCGGCAGCAGTTGCAATACCGGCTATTCTTAGTCAAGGAAGTCAAACCGGAACAAACGGAACGCAATATGCAAATACTACCCCCGCCGGTAGTGCGTTGCCTCCCAATACTAATGCTCCTCAAGATCAGATAAATCCGTATGCAGGTAGACAATATTCAGGTAGTGATTTGGGTTATCAATTGCCATCACCTGTTGGTTTAGTTCAAGACACTGCTTTTGCAGGAACACCTGTTTAAAGATAAATATCTGTATGGCTACTACAACATATAACAACATAGATCAAACAGTACTTGTATTTGACAATTTCTACAACATTAACTTGGTAGTAAATGCATCTGAATACGATGTGGTGTTTTCATATTTCAAAGGCGTATCTGGTAACAACCAAATCGCTGCTAACTTTTCTTCCTTTTTATTTCGTATAGCCCAAGAAGGCGGATACAAAGTATTAGATTTGTTAGAAATAATTAAAGGTGCATCAAACACTCTACAAATGAATAGCGTGATTTGTTACTATCTTAATACCTTTAAGTCAAAAGAAGCACTTTATGGGGTAGGCAATGTTCCACACCCTAATCAGGCGGTGCAGCGTAACGTAGTATTGTGACATGGCTAGGTGGGCACAAGGAGTGTTTACTCCGAAAAATCCAGACAAATATGTAGGAACACATAAACCCAGGTATAGAAGTTCTTGGGAATTGTCAATGATGTTGTTTTTAGATAATAATGACAATATTACGCATTGGGCCAGTGAAGCTATCAAAGTGCCTTATAGAAACCCATTAACAGGTAAACCAACTATATATGTTCCGGACTTTTTTATTGTCTATGAAAATAAGTATGGGAAAAGAGTAGCTGAGATAGTAGAAATTAAACCTAAAAAAGAAACCATGTTAGAGAACAAAACTAGTTCACGCGACCGGGCCATTATAGCAATTAATCATGCTAAGTGGGCTGCATGTTCAGCCTATTGTAAGGCAAATGGAATGAATTTCCGTGTAATTAATGAAGATCAAATATACCACGGAGGCAAACCTCCTAAGAAAAGATAAATAAATGTGTAGTTCGCGGATGGCAGTCCCAACTACTCTAATACTGAAAAGGAGTATCAGCAAATGTATTTAGATAACAAATATACCAAATGGTATTATAATATCGTAAACTCTGCTAAAAATAGAACCTTACTCATTTCTGATTCTGAAACACATCATATTATTCCCGAATCTTTCTTTATCAAACGCAGACGCAAAGGACCTCCCGGATGGCTAGAAGGTAACTCGGAATCTCCGGAAAACAAAGTACGATTGACTGGACGAGAACATGTGTACATTGCGGTATTGAAACAAATATAGGTAACCATAATAGGTGGCGCGGAGATAGATGCAGACTAAATAGCAATACAGTAGGAGAAGACCCATTACAAAAAAATTAGAAGAGTTGTTCCAACTAGCTTCTAGCGATGATAATCCGCTTAGCGACCAACTACCTGAAGTCACTGCTGAAGTGACAGAAAATGCCTTAAGTAATCTAGACAAGATTGAATCAGCATTGCCAGAAGTCCGCGGATTGGAAGCTGCTGATAGTGAAATGGATGAATTAGCTGCAATGGCTACTGCTAGCTACAAAGATTTAGTTGATCTTGGTATGCAAGTAGAATCACGTTTTAGCTCAGAAATATTCAATGCAGCAAGTAGCTTTTTAGGACATGCTATTACTGCTAAAACCGCAAAGATCAACAAGAAATTGAAACAGATTGATTTGCAGTTGAAGAAAGCTCAACTTGATCTTAAAACATCGGCAAAGAACGAAGAACTAGACAATACACCATTAGGTGAAGGCCAAAGCTTAGACCGCAATGAACTACTTAAGTTGCTGATCAGCAAAAATAAAGACCAATGATAAATATAATATAAAGTAATTACAAGGATCCACAATGCGCTCATTGAAACAATTTATTGTAGAAAGTGTACACACATACAACTACACTATTAAAATAGCCGGCACGGTTGATAACACATTCTTAGACATGTTCAAGCATAACTTGAGCAAGTTTGATCCTGTAAAAATTTCAGATCCAGTAAGCACTCCAATTCAAAAAGATCCATATGGATTTCCTGGTATCAAAAACGAACCAGTTCATATCATTAAATGCGAATTTCGTTATCCCGCAACCGAACCCATGATTCAACAACTTGTTCAGTTATTGGGTTACAATGTGAATATGGTTCGTGTGATTGGTTCAAACTTTGATGATAGCATTAATAGTGAAGCAGAAGGTTATGCTAACGAGGCTGATCACAGTCCATTGTTGACACATGAAGAACTAGAAGAGCAACCGGGTGCAAAAGAAGCTAATAAAAATTATTCAAATCGTTATCTAGACAGCATCAAAAAGCAATCAGAAGGTGATACGATTGAAATTCCGTTTGACGGTAAAAAGACACCAACTGTATTTGATCCATTCAAGCCAGATACATATGTTGATAAAAAGGGGCAGACTAGTCCAATGAGTAAAATTACTCTTCCTGCCAAGCCAAAAACTGGCGCACAACGAGGATAACTTATGAAAGACTTAATCAGTAAACTTACTAACCTTGAAGCAACTGCTCCTAAAGAAAAGAAAATGCTAACGGAAGATAGTGTTGCTACTGCAAAAGAAACTAAGCCTTCATTTAAGGATGTGTTTGAAAGTATTGCAGGTATGAAACCAATTCCAGTAGTAGGAAAAGAAGGCGGCAGTCAGCAAACTGGTGCAGGTTTCGTAAATGTTACTGATCCAAATCTACAGAACTTAGGTAAAACAATAGGCGATCTTGCAGCACAAAAGAAATTGCAAATTGTAGTTCCTACTCAAGGACAAACTTTAGGCACGATCAAACCAACTAACCAGCCTATGTCAGGTCAGCAAGTGCAACCAAATCAAGCAGGTGTAACCGGTCAGCCACAAGTTGGTCAGATGCAGATGAAAGAAAAAGATGAAGGTAAGCCAGGTAAGAACTTTGCTAAGATTGCAAAGGGCGCAGCTAAGCGTTATGGTAGTAAAGAAGCTGGTGAACGTGTCGCAGGCGCAGTTCGTGCAAAGCTAGCAAAGCAAGGTAAGCTTGAAGAAGAACAGATTGATGAGCTATCTCGTACTACAGTTAGAAACTATGTCAAGAAAGCCGAAGCGGATCTTGACACTTCACGACGAATGATGGCAGCTGCCGCGAAACGCAAGGGTATTCCCGTTGACCAAGAGTATGAATCACCTAGTGCTTCAGGAATGTTTAAGCGTCAGATGAAGCGTTACCGAGGGCTAGACGATGCTGATTATAAACTCAATCCTGACGGTCGTCAAGTTCCGGTCAAAATTCCTGCTAATGAAGGTGCAAAAGTTGATCGTATGGTCAAGCACATTGAAAAGTCAGCGCGTGACCTAGGCAAGTCTAAGGACAAAGCAGAAGATATTGCTTGGGCAACTGCTAACAAGCGCGGAATGCTTGACAACAAAAACAAGAAGAAAATGAAGGAAGCTGATATTCCTTCAACTCAAGGCATTGATACTAAGGGTGCTGGCTTAGGCGCTGGCCGTAGTATGACTACATTAGAAGCAAAAGAACCTCAAGTTGAAGTAATTGACAATGCTTTTAATAGAGAAAACTATAAAGATTTGATCGGTAAAAAGTATCCTAAATCAAAAGCTCCTGCATATGCTAGAGTAAAAGAAATTAGTGAGGGCGCGAAGCCTGACTTTCTTGATCTTGACAAAGATGGTAACAAGAAAGAACCAATGAAGAAGGCAGCAGCCGACAAGAAAAAACAAAAGGTGAAAGAATCTATGAATCACAGAATTAGTGCAGCCCGCTTGGAGGGCAAGTCACACGGTCTCAAGGGTCATGCACACTGTGGCAAGAGCTTTGAGGACCTAGAAGAAAGAAAAGCATATTGCGAAGGCTACAAAGAAGGCCTAGATGAATGCTATGGCATGGGAGTCTATGAAGATTCAATGCCTGCTACACTAGGTGGTATGGCTGATCAGGCAATGGATGAGGCTTCTATGGTAACACCACAGGTAGCAGCAGACTATATTGGAAAGCGTCAGCAGCAAGGTGCTCAAGGTTTTAAAAACTCTGGTTTGAAGGCTCCAAATTGGGATGTAAGAAGTCAGATTGGTAAACGTGCCTTTAATAGAGCAGGTATTGAAATGGGCGAGGGTGAAATGGAAGAAGGCAACGCATTCACCGCAGCACTTGCAAGAACACCAAAGGGCGGTAAGTTTAAAGTAGGCGGAAAATCATTCACTGATCATTCAAACTATGATTCAAGTTTAGATGAATATGCATTTGAATCATGGAACAAGCAACTCAAGGATTTAATCAACGAGGGCATTAGTGTATCGGTTTCTAAGGGACTTGAGGGCGGACATGATAGTGCTACTGTAACTGCAACTGACGGTGATTCTGACAAATTAATGGCATTAGTAAAAAGTGCGGGTCTTGGTGTATTCGGTGCTGAAGAAACAAACAACGATTATGGATCAGCCACTGGTTCACCGGAGCACGGTGGCATTAAAGTAGTCGGTGACCACGATGGCATGATGGGTATCATGAAGAAGCTAGCTGGAGTTGAGAAAAATGGCACAGATGATTATGCTGGCGAAGAAGGTTGTGGCTGTGAAAGTGAAGATGGAGCAGTAGAAGAATCAACTTGTAATGAATGTGGCATGATGGAAGGCCAGTGCAAATGCCATGAAGGCAATGAAATGGTTGATGAGATGGAATCAGAAGACCAAATGACTTACAAGATGGCTGAAGAAGCCGGAGTGCAAACTGATGCACAAGCCGACGAAGAAGATGAATCAAAAGAAGATCAAGCATTAGCAACATCTGACAAAGCAGAAGATGAAGAAGATGAGCTTGAAGAATCATTCGCATTTGAAAGTCTTTTAAGAAAGCTTAATGGATTACATGAGTCTAAAGAAGATGAAAAAGTTTGTAAGCACTGCAAAAAAAATCCTTGCGAGTGTGACGACGAAGAAGACGTAACAGAAGACCTTAACGAATGGGCTAACCAAATTGGTAAAGACAAGGCAGGTAAGGGCACTGATGCACAGTTTGAGCAAGATATGGACTTTATGACTAAAGTAATCTCCGGTGGTCTTAACAAGCTTAAGTCAACTGGTCAGACAACCATTCCTGTTATTGCAGGACAAGAAAATCGCACTTACAACGGTCCCGTTGATTGGGCAACTCTTGCGGGTATCAAGAAAGCATAAGAATATAACTACCACATTATGCTGAAATAGCCGGGCTTGACCCGGCTATTTTGTGGCTTCATAGTACTAACCAAATTGATAAATAGATTATAATAGGTGATTACAAACATGGCCCAACAAAATATCAATATCGGTACATTCCCCGATGATCCAAATGCTGATGCAATTAGAACGGCGTTTACAAAGGTACAAGAAAACTTCACCGAACTTTATGCAAGTATCGGTAGACAGACTGTATTATCGGTTAATAAATCTCCTGGCGCAGGTATTACAGTAAATTCTCCTACAGGTAATGTAGTTGTTTCCGCCAACATTGCGTGTGTTCAGGTTCGCACAAATACTCTTGCAATAGGTATTGGTTCTAACACTGCGCAATATGCATGTGTCACTCAGTCAACACAAACACTTTTCGTTGATCTTCCGGCTAACGTAACTGGCATAAGCAATATTACATTGACCAATGCAGTAGTTGCAAACTATGTCAATGCCAATATCTCTCTGAATTCACCTAACTTAGCTGCGAATGCTGCTACTATCGGAAATGCTACTGCTAATACACGATTTGGTAATGGTACTATAAATGCTACTGGTAACGCTAATGTAGGTAACTTAGGATTTGGTGCAGGACAAATTATAGGTACTGGTAACATTACCGCAGGTAACGCTAACTTAGGCAATCTAGCAAGAGCTAATTATGTAAACGTAAACAATCAAATTAACGGCAATATCGGCAACTTCAGTGGTAACATAATAGCTGCAAATGCTAACCTTGGTAATTCTGTAGTTGCTAATTTCTTTACTGGTGACGGTAGATATCTTACTAATGTTCCTGCGCTAGCTAACAGTCTCATTGTGAATGGCACTAGCTTTGCCAATATCAGTACACCTGACGGAAACCTCACTGTCGGTATCGGGGGTTCAGCGAATGTAGCTAACTTTACATCAACTGGTCTTAATGTATATGGTACAGGCAACTTCGCCGGTAATCTTTCTGCACCAAATATCATTGGTAATTTAGCTAACGGTAATACTAGTATTACAATGACGTTAAATGGTAACATTAGTTTGAATGCAGCAGGAAGCACCGCAGAAGTAGTTATAACTGGAACAGGTATTAATGTTGCTGGTACTGCTAATATAGTAGGTGTATTAACTGCTAGTAACATCTCAGGTGAAGGTGGAAACATCACTGGTATCAATGCAAACAACATTAGTTCTGGAACATTAGCACAAGCAAGACTAGCCAATTCTACTTTCACTATTAACGGAAACGTAATCACGTTGGGTGGTAGCAATACAATTACTGCTAATACAACACAAACACATTCCAATGGATCATATATTACAGGTGGTTCGTTTAACGGTGGCACCGCAGTAACTTGGGCTGTAGACGCCGCTACTACTGCAACAGCCAGCAAAGTTGTTGCGTATGATGTTAATGCAAATGTAAGTGCAAATAATGTAAACGCAACTCAACTATACGGTAATGGTATTAATATTACCAATGCTAATGCAGGTAATTTGACAGGGACATTAGCAAATACTGTAGCAAATACTATCGCTAATGTCGGTAACATTCTAGTAGGTAACTATAATGCTACTATTGGAAACAATGCAACTATCTTAGGTGCAAACGCTGCTAATTTGTCAAACATTAATGCAACAGCTATTACGTCCGGTACATTAGCACAAGCAAGGCTAGCCAATAGCTCATTGACAATCAACGGAACATCGGTAGCATTAGGTGCATCAGCTACAATCACTGCTAATACAACGCAATCTCTTTCTAATGGATCGTATATTACAGGTGGATCATTCAATGGTGGCACTGCAATAACTTGGGCGGTAGATGCAACGACCACTGCCACTGCAAGTAAGATCGTCGCTCGTGATGCTAATGCAAATATCAATGGCAACAATATTAGTGCAACTACTTTTATTGGTAGTGGTGCAAACTTGACGGCAGTACCTGCAGGAAATCTATCAGGAACTATCCCATCTAGTGTATTGGGTAACAGCACAGTTTATGTGGGTACCACTGGAATCGCATTAAATCGTGCTTCTGCATCACAATCATTGACCGGAGTCAGCATAGACGGTAGCGCTGGATCAGCAACTACTGCTGGCACAGTAACCGCTAATGATCAACCTAACATCAATACAGTAGGTATATTAACTAATTTAACAGTCGGCAATGCTACTGCAAACACAGTATTTGGCAACGGTACTATTAGTGCAGCAGGGAATATCACAGCAGGAAACTTAATTGGTCCTCTTGCAAATGGTACATCAAATGTCAATATTCCCACCGCTAGCGGAAACGTAAATATTACTGCCGGAGGCACTACTTCATTAGTTGTAACTGCAACGGGAGTAAATGTAGCCGGTACATTAAATGCAACTGGTATAATTTCAGGTAGTGGTGCTGGACTAGTAAGTATTCCAGGCGCAAATGTAACAGGAACAGTATCTAACGCAAACATAGCTAACTTAGTAAGAACAAATACTAGCACAAATACTACCGTTTACCTATTAGGAACATCTACATTAGCTAATGCTAATATAGCACCTGAAAAGGTATCTGGAATTTTTGCTAACATGGCAGCAAATAGTATTACTGCCACCACCTTCAATGGTAATTTGTCAGGCAATGTTTCTGCTACTACTGTTGCAGGCAATCTCACTACATCGGCACAGCCAAACATCACTAGTTTGGGCAATCTAGCAGTAGCGAACGTTGTTGGTCTTGCCAATGTAGGTAGTTTAAATGTTAACGGAAAAAGTAACTTAGGGCCTGTAGGTAATGTGACAATCACTGGTGGCACTAGTGGTTACTATTTGCAGACAGACGGAACAGGAAATATTTCTTGGCAACCAGTAACAGTATCGGCAGGCACTAGTATTCTTAATGGATCTAGTAATGTTATAGTTGATCCAAGTGGAAATGTACGAATAGGTGTTTCTGGATCACCAAATGTAATAAGTGCAAATAGTTCTACTGTAACTATAGCAGGAAATTTAATTTCTGGAAATGCTAATCTGGGTAATGCGGTAACTGCTAATTATTTTAATGGTATACTTTCTGTTACAAGCAATAACCAGTCTAATATTACCACTGTAGGTACATTGACTAGTTTAACCGTCGCCGGCGCGACAATATTCAACAGCACTAGTAATTTAGGTCCAATAAGCAATGTAACAATCACTGGTGGCGCAGCTAATTATTTCTTGAGAACCGATGGTACTGGAAACCTAAGCTGGATTAACGCTACAACATTAACTACTGCTCCTGGTACAAATACACAGGTGCTGTTCAATGATGCTGGTAGTTTTGCAGCTAACGCAAATCTTACATTTAACAAGACGAATGGTAATTTGTCAGTTGGTGGAAACCTAAACGTAACTAAAGATGTGGTATTGAGTACTAGTAACATCAGCGGAGTAAACGTATTAACGGCAACTTCTATTGCAGGCACACTAACTACTGCCGTACAAACTAATATTACTTCAGTGGGTACTCTTACTGCACTTGTAGTAACAGGGACTACTACCGCTAACAACTTAAGTGCAACTAATTATGCAAATGCTAAAATTACAACATTGTCAACAGGTACATTAACTGCTTCTAACTCAGCAATAAATGTAACACAAAATTGGAATAATGCGTCTGCAACCTTTACTGGCATTGTAGAAAATATAACTGATACTGCAAGTGCTACTAACTCATTATTACTTGATTTGCAAGTAAACGGCATTAGTAAGTTTAATGTCAACAAAGCAGGGCTAATAACAGGCGATGGCGGAAATGTCAGTAATGTTCCTGGTTCCGTAGTTACTGGACAAGTCGGTAACGCACTAGTAGCAGGAACAGTGTATACTGCATCACAACCTAACATTACTGGCGTGGGTACAATTACAACTGGTATTTGGAATAATAACATCGGTTCAAGTGCTACTTTTGCAGCAGGTTTAAGCGGGGCAAACTTAGCTTCTCTGAATGCAAGCAATATCAGTTCCGGAACATTAGCACAGGCAAGGTTAGCTAATAGCTCATTGACAGTAAATGGTGTAAGTATTTCATTGGGCGGCACCGGAACAATTACTGCTAATACCAATCAAGCATTAACATTGGGTAACTATTTAACGGGTACATCATTTAATGGTGGCACTGCGGTAACTGCAACCGTCGATGCCACTACAACATCAACTGCAAGCAAAGTAGTTGCCCGTGATGCAAATGCAAATATCTACGCTAACAATGCAATCTTTAGCAATGTGAGCGGTAACGGTGCTGCATTAACTAGCTTAAATGCAAGTAATATTACATCAGGTGTTATCGGTGCTTTATATGTTCCAACATTGAATCAGAACACAACTGGGTATGCTGCTACAGTAAGTAGCTCATCACAACCAAACATTACGAGCGTAAGCAATAGCTTCACGGGATTAACTCTTGCTGCCAATGGCAATATTACATTAAGTGGTAATAGTAGTCAAATAACCGGTGCTAATTTAATCAGTGCTACAAACCTTTCGGGTACACTAGCAGCAGGTCCCCAGACAGGAATCAATGCAGTAGGTACATTGACTGGCTTGGTTGTTAGTGGATCCGTTAGTGCTAGTAATATTACTATAGGTACTAATGGCAATGTTACATTAAGTGGTACTAGCAGTCAAATTACTGGTGCTAATTTAATCAGCGCAAGTTTCTTGTCTGGTAATGGCGTTGCTATCTCGGGAATGAATGCAAGCAACATAACTAGCGGCGCTCTGCCGTCAGCTATTTCAAATCAGATTTCAAATATAGGTACAATAACCGCAGGATCTATTCCTGGTACATTAATAACAGGTACTGTAGCTAATGCAACATTAGCTAACGTGGCAAATTATCATGTACAGTCTGCGCAGACGACTGGCACTTATTACTTGTCTCTTGCTAATGCTGCAACATCAAGTAATGTATCACTAAATGCAAACACTAACATTAACGTAGCAGTAGCAACAGGTACACTAAATGCTACTGCATTTGCGGGCAGTGGCGCAAGTCTCACGAACCTTAATGCAAGCAATATCACTAGTGGTGTTATCGGTTCTGCATATGTGGCAACATTAAATCAGAACACAACCGGGTATGCAGCAACAGTAAGTAATGCCATACAGCCTAATATCACAAGTGTAGGCACATTGAGTTCATTAGCTATTACTAGTGGTGCTACAACTAAGTTAACCGTAACCTCAAATGCAGCTCCTACTACTGACATGGTAGTTATTACTAATGCAGGTCAACCTGTAACGACAGCAGGGGTAAATGGTATTAATGTCACTTACGCCGGCGGAGCAGCAGCAGTAGAAGCTAGTGCATTTAGAACAGACTTTACTCCAGGAAGTACCACAGGCGGTACTTGGAATGGAATACGATTTGTTCCATCAAGTAATGCTGCAACCGGCGTCAACATGAATGGTATAAAGATTGACGCAATACCAGGTGGATCGGGTTCTGGTAATGAAAGCGCGATCTATGTGGGAGCAAACTGGGATAATATTGTTAACTACAACGGCACCTCAGTTATATATGGTAATGGTTTTGTTAACGCTTCTCAGTTGTCAGGTTCATTGCCTAATGCAGTAACAAATGCAATCAGCAATGTAGGTACGGTGATTACAGGATCTATTTCGGGTTCATTGATTACCGGCACTGTAGCAAATGCTTCGTTAGCTAACGTAGCAAATTATCATGTCCAAACTGCACAGACAACAGGTACGTATTATTTGTCACTAGCCAATGCTGCAACAACAAGTAATATCTCATTAAACGCAAATACTAACATTAACGTAGCAGTAGCAACAGGTACACTAAATGCTACTGCATTTGCGGGTAGTGGTGCTGCTCTTACAGGTCTAAACGCAAGCAACATCACCAGTGGTGTTATCGGTTCTGCATATGTAGCAACATTAAATCAGAACACAACTGGTTATGCAGCAACAGTAAGCGGAGCTACTCAAGCTAACATTACCTCAGTAAATGATAATTTTGATCACTTGACACTTAAGGCAAATGGCAATATTACATTAAGTGGTGCTAGTAGTCAAATTACTGGCGCTAATTTGATAAATGCAACTAACATTACAGCAGGTAATATCACCGGTGGTAATGCAAATGTTTCTGGTCAACTGATAAGCATAGTAGCAACAGGTACTGCACCGTTTGTCGTGACCTCAACCACTACTGTAGCCAATCTATCAGTCGCTAACGCAACATTTGCAACAACTGCAGGCTCAGCTACATCAGCTACTACTGCTGGATCAGCTACCACATTTACTAGCACAACACAAAACTCGCAATTTAATTCGATCGGTGCAGGAACCCCGGGATCAGGAACCGCAGGTGAAATTCGTGCAACTAACAACATTACTGCATATTATTCATCTGACGAAAGACTTAAAGAAAATATTCGTCCGATTGAAAATGCACTAGATAAAGTTAATAGTATCGGTGGTAAAACATTTGATTGGACAGATGCATATATCAGTGAACATGGCGGCGAAGATGGATATTTTGTAAGAAAAGCTGACTTCGGTGTTGTTGCGCAGGATGTCCAGAGAGTATTCCCACTTGCAGTGCGTACTAGAGATGATGGCACATTAGCAGTTGATTATGAAAAACTATCTGCACTTTCTTTACAGGCAATAGTTGAGCTTAATCAAATTGTATTTGAGCTAAAGAATGAACTTGATAATTTAAAAGGAAGGTAATAGTATATGACAATAGTTTCTAGTGGGCAGGTTTCTTTGGGCGGCAACACAGTAGTAGGTAACCTAAATCAATCTGTTGAATATGAGATTTTTTCCGCCGGACTAGGTTACAACACTAACGGCAATGCACAAATTTCATTTAATGATGCAGCAGTTCGTACATTATCTGGTACTACATCAGGTGCTCAAATCTCATTCACTGATGTATATGGAAAGACTGCATTCGCGCCGGTTACCAACACCTACACTACTGGATCAGGAATCAACACTGTCCCCACTGGTGCATCACAGTTGAAAATAGAAGTATGGGGAGCCGGCGGCGGCGGCGGTAAAGGTTCAACTGTTTGTATCTCCAACGACGGCGGCGGCGGAGGTGGCGGCGGCTACAGCACTAAAACGTTTACATTGACCTCAGCAAATTGGGGGCAAACAATAAACTTTTTAGTAGGTACTGGTGGTATTGGGGCAACTGCGAGTGCAGGAGGAAATGGTACATCTTCTACTGTAACTAATAATACTTTTGGTACTGCAATAAACATGGCTGCGAACGGTGGCACTGGGGGTAAAGGAGGAAACAGTGGAGGAGCAGTTGGTACAGGCGGCACAGCTTCAGGCGGCACTACCAATACAACTGGCGGGGGTGACGGTGTTACCTTCACTCGTACTGGCCAGAGTTCTCCTAACGGCGGCGGCCAACAAACTGCTAGTGCCGGCGCAGGAAATCCTCCGGGCGGCGGCGGCGGCGGCAGTGCGTTTGGAGCAACACCAGCAAATGGTGGT
>JGI24890J29729_1000391_pt1 | contig 29034 bp, 26 predicted proteins | sample FreactcultureFD7_FD_29729 | JGI IMG/M metagenome (IMG submission 29729)
GCATCTGTGATCGGTCGCGATGAAGGTTGGCTAGCCGAACATATGTTGATCCTGAAGGTAACTCCACCTAATGGAAAAGCTCACTATGTTGCAGCCGCATTCCCTTCAGCTTGCGGAAAGACCAACCTGGCGATGCTCGATCCCACTATCGATGGTTGGAAGGTGGAGACGCTGGGCGATGACATCGCGTGGATGCGCTTTGGCGATGATGGCCGTTTGTACGCAGTAAATCCTGAATTTGGCTTCTTTGGTGTTGCTCCTGGGACAGGGTGGGGCACCAATGCAAATGCAATGCGCACTATCGAAAAGGGCAACTCCATCTTCACTAACGTCGCCCTCACTGATGATGGTGATGTTTGGTGGGAGGGAATGACTGAAGAACTTCCTAAGCACCTGATCGATTGGAAGCAACGCGACTGGACGCCAGAAAGTGGTGAACTTTCTTCACATCCCAATTCACGTTTCTGTACTCCTGCGGCACAATGTCCGATCATCGCACCAGAGTGGGAGAGCCCTAACGGAGTTCCGATCTCGGCAATCTTCTTTGGCGGACGTCGTAAGACAACTATTCCGTTGGTTGTTCAATCTCGTGATTGGGAACACGGCGTATTTATGGGAGCGACCTTGTCCTCTGAGACAACGGCTGCAGCAACTGGTGAAGTTGGCGTAGTTCGTCGCGATCCAATGGCGATGCTGCCATTCATCGGATATCACGTCGGTGATTACCTCAAGCATTGGCTCAAGATCGGAAAGAGCGCAGATGCCTCCAAGCTGCCAAAGATCTTCTACGTCAACTGGTTCCGCCGCAGCTCTACCGGAAAATTCTTGTGGCCAGGATTCGGTGAGAACTCACGCGTTATCAAATGGGCGATCGAGCAAATTGAAGGCGCTAATACTTCGATAGAAACTCCGATTGGTTTAGTTCCCGCACCAGGAGCAATCGATACCAATGGACTTGAAACTTCCGAGCAAGATATGGCTGAAGTATCTGCGGTAAACCTCGATGAATGGCGCGCAGAAGTACCATTGATTGAAGAGTGGTTTACCAAGATTGGTACCAAGCTACCAGAAGAGATGCAGAGCGAATTTGCAGATTTGAAGGCTGCGCTTAAATAGCCTTCACTAAATAAAGTAATAATGCCGGTTCCCAAGGGGTGGGGCCGGCCTTATTACTAGTTACTTATTTTGGGTTACTTATTTAGGGCTGCTACTTGTCGAGCGAGTTCATCGCGCACATATTCAAGTTCGCGAACAACGTACTCGGTGATATCGCCAGTCTTAAGGTGCTCCGGCAATACATCCCAGGTGTAGGTCTCAATCTCGAGGTGGGTGGAGAGCGGAGTGCGCGCATGGACGCGAAGGGCATCATCAATTCCAGAACGAGTTGTTTGGAATGGCCCGAGGTCCTTTAAGAAGACTGGAACGTGGAAGTGGGTGCGCCATTCGCGCGGGCCAGGGTCCTGCTCCCATGCTGCAATCGCATCCTCTAGGTTGAGGAAGCGAGTGATGACACCATTGCGAAGTTCGGTGGTCTGGGAGAGATAGATAGTGCCGGTGTACTTCTTGAGCTCCTCAACAATCTCGGGCGTGACGTTATCCACGCGAAGGGCGGCCGCCTCTTGGAGTTTGAAGATGGGAATGCCCGCTTCCGAGAGCGCCTTGATGTCATCTGCGATTGATTCGAACTCAACGGATTGGTGGCAGATATCGAGGACGACGCCGAGATAGCGACGGACGGCTCCAAATACTTCCGCTAAAGGCTGGCCGGAGNACTTCGAAATCTTCTCTGCCGCGGCAAGTGAATAAACCTTTTGTTGGAACCATTCGACGGTTTCTGGAATAGTTTCCAGGAAGCAATATGGCTCTGGTTCGACGGCAAGCTTGACGCGGTGGCCGGTCTTCTTTTCGAGCGTCATCAAGTGCGCAATCACGCGATAGATATTCTCATCAAATGCGGCGATGTACTCGGGAGTGGTTGCCTTTGGTCGATATGCAAGCGGCGCGGTTTGGATAGTTGGCTCAACCGATTGATCGGTTACCTCGGCCAAGATATCGGCAATATGCATGGTGTACTTGGTGCGCGCCTCTGTGGTCCAATCGGGTTCGTAGACGCGCTCCTTAACAATCTCTCCCTTAAAGGGGCCATAAGGAAATGCGTTAACGGTAAAGATGTACAACTCATTTTCGATCAGAAAATTCTTGAGCCATNCCCGCTCTTCTGGCTTTGCGAGTAACTCTTCGACCGATGCATTTGCCAGGCGAAGTGAGACTCCCATTGGAGCATTGGGACTAAATCGCTTCTTAACCTCTGGAACATATGTCACCAGAGAGTTCTTCATATCAGGCCAGGTATCGCCCGGATGAACGAGAGTGGAGTAGGTCAGATGGCCATAGCCATTACCGAGATCCACGCTTACTTACCGTTGCCGATATGGTTGAAGGTAGAGGTGTTGAGGTGTGATTGGGAATCACGAGTGGTGTTGAGATATCCGCCGGTTGTGTAATAACGCTGACCTGCGACTAGCAACTCTTCGGCGGGGAATTTGGTGATTACTTCGCAACCTGTTGCGGTAACGACAATCTCCTCTTCAATACGAGCTGCGCCCCAACCATCCTTGGCTGGCCAATACGTTTCTAGCGCGAAGACCATTCCCTCCTCAAGTGTTTCTGGGTGATCAAAGGAGATCATGCGGCTAAATATTGGGCGTTCCCAGATCGAAAGACCAACACCGTGGCCATATTGAAGAGCAAAAGCTGCCTCTTCATTGGCAAAGCCAAACTCTTCTGCCTTGGGCCAGACCGCAACGATATCTGCAGTAGTGGCACCTGGCTTAACAAGAGCAATCGCCTTATCCATATATTCGCGGCAGATTGTGTAGGCATCACGTTGTGCGGGTGAAGCAGAGCCAACCGCAAAGGTGCGGTAGTAGCAGGTGCGGTAGCCGTTGTATGAATGGAGGATGTCAAAGAATGCCGGATCGCCTGGACGAATAATGCGATCCGAGAATACGTGTGGGTGCGGGGAGCAACGCTCGCCAGAGATAGCGTTGACACCTTCGACCAGCTCTGAACCTAAATCGTAAAGTGTCTTTGCAACAAGTCCCACGCACTCGTTCTCTTTTACACCTGGACGGAGGAATGAGTACAAGTCGTCATATGCCTTATCCACCATCGATGCTGCGGTGGTGAGCAAAGTTATTTCATCTTTTGTCTTAATGCGACGAGCGGCCAAGAATATTTGTTGACCATCGACAACAGTGATGCCCTTTGCTTGGAGTGCGAAGAGAACAGGCGGTTCGACAATGTCGATGCCGAGTGGCTCTTTCTCGAGGCCNTACATCTTGAGAACTTCATAAATCTTCTCCGCCACTTTCTCTGCTTGGCCCGCACTTGGCGGAATAGCACCTCGGAGCGTGGAAATTCCGGCGCGGGATCCCAAAAGAGGACCTGCATCGTGATGTGGAGCGTGGCCGTTTGCAGATGCATCTGCATGCGCCTTATCGAGCCAAGGAGTTTGAAGGGTGTGGTGCTTTGCTGCTGAACCAAAATCCCAAAGAACTGGCTCTCCGCCGCGAGGCAAGATAGAGAAGCGAATCATCTTGTCGATTGCCCATGTGCCGATATGGGTTGAGGTCATATACCGAATATTGTTGAAATCAAAGGTCAGAAGCGCGCCTAGGCTGGAGTTCTCGAGTTCTGCCTTTAAGCGTGTTAGACGCTCCGTCCGTAAGCGATCGTAATCAACTCGGTTTTCCCAATCGACGCCATTGGTTCCGTAAGTTGCGATAGCCATTTTTCACTCCTGAGGGATAGAACTAGCCCGGTAATGGCTAGATGTTCTCTCCTAGTTAACACCGTGAAAACAGGGGTGTCAAGGGTTTTTTAGTGGGCGACACCGCATCCGTGGACGAACCAAACACCCTTAAATGGACTCTTTCCGAGGTTACGAAAGCGGTGAGGTATCGATGAATCAAAGCCGATGGAGTGGCCTTTGGAGAGTTGTAAAACGAGGTCTCCGATAGTCACTTCGAGTTCTCCTTCAAGGGCATATCCATATTCAAAGCCATCGTGGAAGATCATCTCGCCGCTCTTATTAGTTTCGGCACCTGGTTCATAGTTAATCTCCATGAAGTTGACTGAACCTTCAGAGGTGGCTGCAAGCCGCTCCCAGGTAACGCCAGAGTCCATGGTTATGACGCTGCGATTGTTGGGATTTACTGCCGAAATACGCGCCCGAGATGAGTCCCAAGCATCCATTGGATGTTCGAAATTTCCACGTTCAACTTCGGCCGTAGATTTTGTTGGGGTTGGAACCACATCGCCATGAGCTTCAAAGAGTACATCGACTGGAACGCCGAGGAGTTTTGCAAGTGAGTAAAGAGTTGCAACAGATGGTTGCGACTTTCCATTTTCAATTTGCGAAACAAATGAGGGAGAGACATCGAGTTGCCGAGCAATCTCTCTGAGGGAGAGGCCGGTCTTAAGGCGAATCTCCTTGAGGCGTGGGCCGAGGTACTCGATTGGATCTTTCATATGGGGCAAGTATTCCGTATTCCTGAGTGTTTACAAGGGGTTTACACCTCCCATTTTCGAGCGTAAAGTTTTGGGGAAGCGTTGCGCTTTACTGAACAAGCTCCTCAGATGAGGGCTGAAAGGGTTATCGATGAAGCTATCCAAGAAGATGAACTATGTGCACCATGTCGGGCTCGTTTGCACCGACCTCGACCGCTCCATCTATTTTTACCACGACATTCTTGGCTTTGAATTCCAGAACGAACCCACAGGTTGGTTTGAAGGCCCAGAACTCGCCCAAGGAGTTGGAGTTCCTGGTGCAAAACTTCGCCAAGTCTCCTTGTGGGTCGATAAGACCACAACCTTTGAACTCATTGAATATGCCAATCGTCCGGCAGATAGCGTAAAACCAGCGCCAAATAACAACCTTGGCGCGGCTCACGTCTGTTTCCATGTCGATGATATTCATCAAACCAAGAAGGAACTTGAAGCCCAAGGCGTGAAGTTCAACTCTGATGTCAACGTAGTTGATGAGGGTCCACTGGCAGGATGGCGTTGGTGCTACTTCAGCGATCCAGATGGACTAGTCCTCGAACTTATCCAATGGGATTATTACGATAAAGAGCAGCATGAAGCAGCAGCGCAGGANTACCTCAAGCACCGCCCTGCATTAGCCAGCCTTAAGCCACTCTTCTAGTTCTAAAATTANAAAGGCCCNCGAANATTCGGGGGCCTTTTCTATACCTAAATTACTTTTTGACTTGAACCAAGACCTTCATCTGATCGCCCTTTGGATCAATCAAGACATCAAAGCCCTTAGTGACCACGTCGTCGATATCAATGACATTCGAGATCATTTTCTCAATCGGGTACTTACCGGTTGCAGCTAGGCGAATGACACGAGGCCAATCCGTGAGCAGGTAACACCATGAACCAACATAGGAGATATCTTTTTCAGAGAGCTTCATCGCATCAATCGTGGCGGGCTTTGTGTGAAGTCCAGTTTGAACAATCTTTCCGCTGCGACGAACCGAGTTCATGCAGCCAGTCAGACCACCTGTGCTACCGGAAGCTTCAACAGCCATATCAACGCCACGTCCCTCGGTGAGTTCAGCGATGGCATCGGCAAAGGAGTCATCCAATGGATTGAGAACTGGTCCAAGCCCCAATGACTTCGCAAAGGCTGCTCGGTGTGGGTTTGGCTCGGCAATAATTACTTGAGCTGCGCCGATTGCATTTGCGTAGAGCGCAGAGAGAGCACCAATAGGACCCGCACCAGTTACAAGAATAATGTCGCCACCAGTGACACCAACACGATCTACGCCGTAAGCAGCAACCGCTGCTGGTTCAACGAGTGCACCGGCTTGATCAGAGAGAGAATCTGGAAGCTTTGCAACTTGGTACTCCTTGAGTACTGCAATTTCACCAAGTCCGCCGGTTGGGGCAGAGAGACCGGTACAAGCAAACTTCTCACAGAGGTGACCGCGACCGGTACGACATGGAATACAGCGACCGCAAACAATCGCCGGCATGATTGCCACACGATCGCCAACTTTTACATCGCGGACATCTTTTCCAATTTCAATAACTCGAGCCGAGAATTCGTGGCCGAGAATTTGTGGATTGGTTACACCGGTGAGTGGGTGTGGCTTAGTCGGGGTAACGATTGCTCCGACAACGTATTCATGAAGATCGGTGCCACAGATTCCGCAGAAGAGTGGCTCGACTACAACTTCATCGGCAAGCGGAGCTGCGGGGNCTGGAACATCTTCAATGCGAATATCTTTCTGTCCGTAAAAACGTGCTGCCTTCATTATTTCCTCCGTTTAGATGAACGAGTAGTTGTGTAGAGAACTGCTGCGGCAGAGACCAAAAGCCCCTGGAAGAGGNACTGCCAGGTCTGAGAGAGACCAAGGAAGGTGGTTGAGTTGAGCACTTGAATGAGGAGCATGGACCCAAAGAGCGTTCCAATAAATGAGCCGCGGCCACCAAGTAGCGAAGTTCCTCCGAGTACGACTGCAGTGATTGATTGCAGCGTGTAGGAAGTTCCTTGTGCCGGATCTCCAATACCAAGTTGGGCCATCAACATCACGGCGCCAAGCCCGGCAAAGAGGGCTGAAGCTACGTATGCCGCGATTACTGTCTTATTGATTGGCACTCCAAGGCGACGAGCTGATTCCTCATCAGATCCGACTGCGCGTAGGCGCATTCCCCACTTGCTTGAACGTACGTAATATTCAAGAAAGACTGAGATTGCCACCAAGATAATGAAGGNAACTGGAATTGCGCCCCATGATGTGGTGATGTGAGCTGAGACGATTTGATTGATATTTCCCCCCGGTGTTTCGCGGAGGAGGTAGCTCAACCCTTGAATACCTATATAAGAAGTCAGCGTTGCGGCGACCGCAGTGAATTTTCCATATCTAATAAGTGCTCCGTTAAGCGCACCACCAGTGGTAGCAAAGATAGCCATTAAGAAGAAGGCGAGCACAATGCTGCCAAGTTTCGAGCCATCATTCACAAAGAAGGAGGAGATGATCAGAAGTAATCCAGCCATTGGACCCACGGAAAGGTCCATCCCGCCAACCATTAAGACAATTGTCTGTCCAACCGCAATAAATCCAAGTGCGGTTACTAACAGAAGAATTGAGTTGATATTAAAGGCAGAGATGTAGCGGCTGTTCTTTCCATATACGTATGCGCCAAATGCAAGCATGATTACCGAAAGAATAATTGGTGGAATAAAGTCGCCTTGGAAGAAGCGACGGAAGGCGCCACCACGAACGACTGTCTTGGTCTCTGTGTGAGAACCCTTCTTCAAAGTTGTCGAAGCAACTGCTGCTTTAACCATGCGCTCTTCACTGATATCTGCGCCTTCAAGCGTGTCAACAATATGGCCACGAGACATTACATAAACTCGATCGCAAAGTCCTTCAAGTTCCTTAGCATCTGATGAGGCAACAATCACTGGAATGCCTTGTTTCGTGATGTCACGGAGAATTTGATAGATCTCAGCACGGGCACCAACATCCACACCTTGGGTTGGTTCGTCCGCAATAATCATGACTGGCTCTGATAGCAGCGCACGAGTCATGACCACTTTCTGCTGGTTTCCACCTGAAAGCGAGGAGACGGCGGCATCCATAGATGGCGCTTTGACTGCGATTGAATTCAAAGAATCCATAACAATCTTGGTCTCTTTATTTCGGCCGATAAGCAGGCCGCTTCTAAATTTCTTTAGGGCGCTAACAGCTGCATTCTCGCGCACTGAAAGCGTCATCATTAGACCTTCGCCATGGCGATCAGCTGGCATATATGCCGTTTGTTTTAGGAGTTCACGTTGGCTGAGAACGTTCTCGCCAATCTTTACTGAACCTTGATAGCCACCAAGGCCCGCAAGTGCTCGCAGGAGTTGGCTCTGACCATTTCCTACAACACCTGCAATACCGACAATCTCGCCACGGCGAGCAGTTAATGAAATGTCATAAAACTCTTCTGAGGTCAGATTTTCGACATGGAGAAACTCTTTATCAGCATCGATGAGATCGTGTTTGGCTGGGAAGGTTGAATGTAGTTCGCGGCCGACAATCATTGTGAGGAGATCTTGGTCGGAAATATCCGAGACGAGCGAAGTACCGCGCCACTTTCCATCACGCAGAACAGTTACGCGCTTTGCCAAGATACGAACCTCTGCCATGCGGTGAGTAATGTAAATAACCGCAGTGCCTTTTTCGGTGATCTTACGGACGCGGTCAAAGAGGATATCCACCGACTCTTGTCCGAGTGGAGCTGTAGGTTCATCGAGAATGAGCACCTTTGGATTTACTGCAAATGCTTTAGCGAGTTCTAGCAAATGCTTCTGCGCCACAGTGAGCGTTCCGACGCGCTCCTTTAGATCAGCTGTAAATCCAAAGTCATCCAGGATGGCACGCATCGAATCATTAACTGAGCCATGGGTTTTAAGAAATTCTTTTGGAACAGAGATCAAAATATTTTCAGCAACTGTGAGATCTGGAAGAACTGCTGGATGTTGGTGAACAAATGCAATACCAAGTCCAGTCGCCAATATTGGATTGAGCTTCTCAATTTGTACGCCATCGACGGTAATAGTTCCTAAATCTTGGATCAGGGTTCCGGAGGCGACATTCATCAGTGTGGATTTACCTGCGCCATTTTCACCGAGCAGAGCATGGACTTCACCGGCGAAAACTTCGAGGGAGACATCACGAAGGGCAGGAACGCCAGAGAATGCCTTAGAAATATTTGCTAGGACTAGCGGTGAATTGCTCACAGTCACACCTTTTCAGAGTAAAAAATTTATATCTAGATATATCCATTAAATGAGAGTCAGGTTGGTCACGATTTCTCGCGACCAACCTGCGCTCTTTACTTCATTTTTACTTGGTAATTGTTTTTACTTGATACCAAGTGCTACTTGCTGNGCTCCTGTGAGCTTTGCAGATAGGTAGATATTTGGAGATAGATCCTTGCGGCACTGGACAGGNTTTGGCTTGCCAGATACTGAATCTTCGAACGCAAGTGATGGGTAGACCTTGCCAGGAAGTGTTCCGCCTGTTGCCTTTGCAACTGCATAATCAATTGCTAGACGTGCATGGTCATTTTGTGTTGAAACTGTGTACAACTTGAAGTCAGGTTGTGTTGCCTTGTTGTCTGTCCAGAAGCAACCGAGTGAGTTACCGTCTGAAGCAGCAAGAGCAGGAACCTTCCAACCGGTCTTGACTGCTGCTGAAAGAGCACCAACCAATGAAGGACCGAAGTCAGAGAGGATCAAGTCGATCTTTGGATTAGCTGCGATAGCTGCAGTTAGAACCTGCTGGCTAAGTGCTGGATCCCAGTTGGTAACTTCGAATGGTTGTGCACCAATCTTCTTGAACTCTGGGTGTGACTTCATTGTTGCCCAGAAGCCAGCAGCCTCATCGATACCTTGGCTGTTTCCAGCTGGACCTGAGAGAAATAGTACGTTTCCACCCTTTGGAAGATTCTTGAGTGCCCAGTTAGCCCAGTTGATTCCAGCTTGTTTGAAATCTGTGCCAATGAATGCTGTGTAGTCAACGCCATCTTTTCCACCAGGGAAAACACGGTAAGGGACTGTTACAACGCCAGCTTTGTAAGCTGCACGAAGTGTTGGAAGCATTGCTTGACCTGCATCTGGGAATACGACAACTGCGTTAACGCCCTTGGCAACGAAGCCCTTAACGTCTGCGATTGCCTTTGAAACGTTGCCTTGTCCATCTGCGTAGTAGAGCTTTGAAACGCTTGGGCAGAGCTTAACTTCATCTTGTGCTGAAGCTGTTGTTACTAGACGCCATGAGTTTCCACCGAAACCATCGGTAAGAGCCATGGTGATCTTCTTAGGGCCGCACCAGGAAGGCTTGGCGGCAGCGGAGCTTGTTGCAGCTGATGTTAGAGATGTAGCGAGGAGCATTGCTGCGACTCCAAGACCACTTGCAACTTTGAATACACGGGACTTATTCAAATGTTTTCCTTTCCTAGATGTGCGACATCCTTGTCACACTTTTCGGCAGTTTTGCCGAAAACCTATTGGGAAATCAAGAGCTCGCTAAGCGTTAGCGAGGGTGCTCGATTTCTTCTTTCCTGTTAACTCTGAAAATTTATCGCGAACTACGTTCCACTTAATTGTATAAAGTGCAATACCAACAAGGAGAGCGGTTGCGGTGACAAGTGTGCGTACACCAAATGGAACGCTTAGGGCGAGCACCATTTGATTGAGTTGCTGAAGGAAGAGCGCTGCGACTGCGGTGGCTGCGGGAAATCCGCGTCCACCCAGGAGTGAGGTTCCTCCGAGAACAACGATGGTCACAGAAGGAAGAACGAGACTGTCGCCTTGATAGGCCGTTGGTTGAGCAAGAATTCCGGCAAGAACAATTCCGCCTAGGCAGTAGAGAAGTTGTGCCAAAACATAAGCTGAAATTTGGGTCTGCTTAACTTTGAGCCCGATTGCACGGCCGGCTCTTGGGTTTGCACCAACAGCTTCAAAGCGACGACCGCCGACGCCCATCTTCAGAAGTACTGTCACAACAATTGTGGTTGCGATTGCATAATAAACAGCGCGTGGAATTCCAAAAGTTAAGTTACTCATGATGTGCAACAAGAGTTGTGTTGTTTGGCGAGGACTTCCTTGAGAGATTGCCATGATGACGGCATATTGCAATGAACTCATGCCGAGCGTTGCAACGATGGCATTAATGCCGATCAGGCTAATCAGAATTCCGTTGATAATTCCAGCAACGATTGCAGCAAAGACGGCGACTACTACAGCGCGCCAAAGGCGATCATTATGTTCAAGTGGAAGACGAGTAACGAAAACAACTGCGAGCGAGACCGAACCCGCCACAGAAAGGTCGATGCCACCTTGTTGCACAACGAGCGTTTGGCCAAGGCCAATAATCGCAAGCACCGCTGCAAATGGGAGCATTCCAAGGACTGCACCTTTGCTGGTGGATGATGGCGCTATAAAGTGACTTGCGATGAAGAGAACCACGGTTGCCGACAACACTGTCTTCATACCGCGAGAGATTTGTACGCGAGATGACTTCTTCATCTCTCGTGATATCTCAGTCGTACTCATTGCACATCCTTTGCCGGCCAGCAAGGGCCATTTGTTAACCGTGACTGTACAGAGAAGCAATAGGCGTTAACAAGGAGTTTCTATAACGATTTCATCAAGATTCTGAGATGAAGCGGAAGAGCCCGGCCATATCGGCAGCCTCAAATCCCGCCTTTTGAGCGGCCAAATAGAGCTCGCTGATCGCCTTGGCGCCTGCCAAATTGAGTCCGGAGGCCGCTCCCAGCTCGTTAATGAGGCCCATATCTTTGCCAACGGTGTCGATTCGCATCGCAACTGGGGCTGAACTATCGAGGAAGGCTGCTCGCTTGTACTTAACAAAGGGGGCGGCGACAACGCTCTCTTCCAGAACGTCGTATGCGGNGGCCGCCTCAATCCCGTTGGCGGTGGCCAAGGCGAGGGATTCGCTGACGGCCGCGCTCAGGGTATGAACGATCAGGTTGACCGCAAGTTTCATGGCTTGGCCGGCACCAGCTTTTCCAAGATAGGCAGTCTTCTTCGCAAAGGCTTCGAAGATAGGACGAGCGCGATCTACGACCGCCTCATCGCCAGAGGCCATGACCAAAAGTTGGTGGGCGGCGATGGTGGCAACGCTTCCGGAAACTGGAGCATCGATAAAGGCAATTTCTTTGGCGGAGAGTGCGGCGTCAACAATCTTCGCGCTCTCAACTCCACTCGTGCCCATATCGGCGATGATGAGTGCAGGTTTAACGTTGGCAAGAGTTGTCGGATCCTCCAGCAAAACTTTCTGTGTGACCTTGCCATCGGTAAATGTGCAGATTGCTAAATCTGATTGAGCTATTGCTTCAGCTGGAGTAGCGCAGACACATGTCAGCGGCGAATTTATAGATGCTGCTAGTTCATCCGCAGTCGCTTGACTGCGATTCCAGAGATGGACTGTGTGACCGGCGGCAACGAGTTCGCGCGCCATTGCTGCGCCCATCTTTCCGGTGCCGAGGATTGCGACAGTTGTCATGGTTGAATCAAAATCTTTCCGGTTGCCTTGCCGGTGCTGAGAATTTCGAAGGCTTCCTTAGCCTCTTCCAACTTGAAGGTACGATCTGTAAGCAGCTTGGCCACCTTTCCAGAAGCCAGTAATTCAAGGGCTTCCGGCATATCGTCCTTGCAGACATGTGCAACCGTTGTATGAATCTCAACTTCGAGTAGGACTGCCTGTGCGAATGGAAAATCTTGTGGCGTCTTATTAAGACCCATCAGCAGAAGATTTCCNCCCCGCTTTGTTAGTGCAAGAGCTCGAGCAGCAGCACCTGGAGCTCCAGATGTTTCCAGAACTACATCCACGCCTTGCGGGAAGTGCTCCTTAATCTGTTCTGGAGTGATATCCGCGGGAATCAAAATAGTCTGCTTTGCACCGAGTTCTTTCGCGGTATCCAATCGCTTTTGATCGATATCCATTGCGATTATTTCGGCACCAATTTTCTCAAGCGCAACAAGTGCAAATGAGCCAATAGCGCCGACGCCGAGAAGAATAACTTTGTCACCCTTCCTTACATGCGCGCGACGAACGCCATGGATTCCAACTGCGAGTGGTTGTGCCAGCGCGGCACTCTCATCGCTTACGTTGTCGGGAATAAGAACGCAAATATTCTTTGGTGCAACCACATATTCAGCGAGACCGCCATGAGTGGATAGTCCCAAGGTGTAATAGTACGCGCATAGATTCGTGCGGCCCTCTTTGCACATTGCACATTCACCACATGAAACTCCGGCACCACATGCGATGCGCTTACCGATCATCTCCTGCGCATTAGCGCCCGCCTCAACAACGGTACCGATGAACTCATGACCCAAAACAGTTGCACCTTGATGCTTGCTGTTGGGATGTGGATTTACCAACGGAACCATCAGTGAGCTCTTTGCATACTCTGAAGCATCGGTTCCGCAGAGACCGTTGTACTTCACCTGCACTAGAACATCATCGGGGTTAACGATGGTTGGCTTGGGAAAATCTTCTACGCGAAGATCACCAATGTCATGCAATACCGCAGCGCGCATTGTGCTCATTACTTACCAGAGTTCGTGACGTGAACCTTGACTTGGCTCTTGTCGGTCAAAACTTTTTGGTAAGCCTTATCTGCATCTGCAATATCAAATGTAGATGTCACAAGTTTGGAGAGATCGAGATTTGTGCGGGATAAGAAGCGGATGGTTTCCGGCCAGACGCCAGGAGAGCCGATAATTCCACGAACTTGCAGCTCCTTGGATTGAATCAATCCGAGTTCTGCTGGTGCCTTGCCGCCGACGCTAATACCGATGATGACAACGCGGGCATGGAAAGCCGCAACTTCCAGGGTCATCGCCATTGCATCTGGGCGACCACTTGCATCAATCACAACGGTTGCACCAACTCCTTTAGTTGCATCCATGACTGCATCTTTCGTGTTCTGCTTGGTGGGATCCACGATGACTTCAGCGCCGAGGGATTGTGCAATCTTTGCCCGCTCGAGCGATGGTTCGATGATGATGACGCGAGCGCCTTTAGCAGCAGATGCCGCAACTACGCCGAGGCCGATTGGGCCAGCGCCGAAGACAGCAACGGTGTCCGATGCATCCATGTTATCTGCGCGAACAGTTGCGTAGTAACCGCAGCTAAATGGTTCAACAAGTGCGCCTTGGGTCCAAGAAACATTCTCTGGAAGTTTGTGCAGCCAATCGGCTTTGGCGATAAAGAATTCAGCCATTGCGCCAGAGATCGAGAAACCAAAGTGCTCTTGTCCAATAACGCATTCACCAACAACACGGTCGCCAGCCTTAAGTTTTGTTACCTTTGAGCCAACTTCCATAACTTCGGCCGACCATTCATGGCCAGGAATGATTGGGTATTCGAAAGGAATGATGTAGCGACCTTCGAGAAGTTCGATATCTGAGTGGCAGATACCAACAGAACGGCTCGCGAGCAGAACTTCATCATCTGCAATTTTAGGCGTGGCAATATCGTTTACGGCCATGACATTTGGCGACATGAATTGCAGTGCTTTCATTTCATTACTCGTTTCTTTGTAGTCGTTGTGTAAGCAGCTTTTAAACTAGAACCATTCCGCCATCAATCATGATTGTCTGACCAGTCATGTAATCGGAATCTTTGGAGGCAAGGAATAGTGCCATTCCTTGCAGATCTTCCGGCTTTGCCGCGCGGCCGCGCAAAATGCCAGCCGAGAACTCTTCGGTGGCTTGTCCTGGTCGCTCGGATTCTCCCATTGCCATCAAGTCGGCATCGAGCGTGATCCAGAGAGGNGTATCGACAACTCCCGGAGCAAATGAATTACAGGTGATGTTATGTTCGGCGAGCCCACGCGCAGTTGCTTGAGTTAGCGCATTAACGGCAAATTTAGATGCGCAATATGGTGCAAAAGCTGGATAGCCCTGACGCCCGGCAATTGATGCGGTGTTGATAATTTTTCCGCTTTTCTGGGCAATCATGTACTTGCCGCCCTCTTGAGTGCAGATCAATACTCCGAGGCCATTCACATCCATAATCGCGTGCCAGTTCTCCTCCGTGACTTCCATGAGGTGCATGGGCTTGTTAAATCCAGCGTTATTGAAGAGGACGTCGAGCGAGCCAGCCCAATCGACAAAAGTTTTGAATGCGGCGCGCACTTGATCGCGTTTGGAGACATCGGCGGTAAGCGCAATTGCTTGCCCGCCAGCATCGTTAATGACCTTAGCGACTCGTTCTGCCGCCGCCGTGTTGAGATCGCAGACTCCGACCTTCGCGCCTTCTTGACCGAAGATTCGAGCAAAACCTTCGCCGATGCCAGAACCTGCGCCGGTGATAATGATGTTCTTGCCAGAAACTCGACCCATGATGAACTCCAATGTTCGTAGGCGACTAGCTCGGGTGATTACATCTAAAAGTTTGGCACTCTACGCCTAGGGCGTCAAGTGTTATAGAACGCTTATCGAAATATATTGTCTTTATGTGTAGTCTCACATAACATCCGCAGTACGAACTTATCTAGGAAATGAGAGTAACCATGGCAAAGAACGCCCTCGTTATCGGAGTTACAGGCATCACTGGCAATAACATTGCCGCTGAGCTTCAGCGTCAAGGATTCGACGCTGTCTATGGCCTCTCTCGTAAACCAGGAATTATTGTTCCGGGCGTAAAGCATGTTTATGGCGACGTACTCGATCCTGCAAGCGTGAAGGCAGCAGTTGCCGACCTTCCCATCACTCACCTCTTCTTCTGTACTTGGTCACGTCAAAATACCGAGAAAGAGAACATTGCGGTCAATGGCGCAATGTTGCAGAACACCCTCGATGCCTTTGCCCAGAAGCGCACACTCGAGCACACAGTTTTGATCACAGGACTTAAGCATTACCTCGGACCATTCGAGTCATACGCAGCAACTCCAATGGAGACACCATTTAAGGAGTCGCAAGCTCGTCTGCCAATCGATAATTTCTATTACACCCAAGAAGATATTTTGTTCAAGGCAGCCAAGGAGCAAGGATTCTCTTGGTCGGTCCATCGCCCACACACCATGATCGGTTGGGCACTTGGCAATGCAATGAATATGGGTGTGACGCTCGCTGTTTATGCATCTATTTGCAAAGAGACCAACACTCCATTCATCTTCCCTGGCTCAAAAGAGCAATACAACGGCGTCACAGATGTCACCGATGCTCGTTTGCTCGCCCGTCATGCGGTCTGGTCTGCAACAGATCCAGCCGGAAAGAATGAAGCTTTCAATACCGTCAACGGTGATGTCTTTCGTTGGCGCCAACTATGGAAGTTAATCGCTGAATACTTTGGCGTTACCGATCCAGGTTATCCAGCAGAGACTTCACCGTTGGAGCCACGTATGGGTGGAGCAGATGCCGAGTGGGAGAAGATTGTTGCGAAGTACAACCTCAAGGCGCATAAGGCCTCAGAGATTGCTTCTTGGTGGCACTCAGATGCTGACCTCGGTCGCCAAGTGGAAACCTTTGCTGACATGGGTAAGAGCCGCAAAGCAGGCTTCCGCGAAGTTCAAGTAACTCCGGATTCTTTCTTTGATCTCTTCGAGCAACTACGCGCTGAAAAGATTATTCCACCTCGTAGCTAGAACTCTTAGTAAAAATATCTGGATGCTGCGAAAGCTCTAATCGAGTTCTGCGAATATGTCCGAACAAGATTCGTTCGGCATCTTCGGCATCGCCTTTACCAATTGCTGCAAGCAATAAATGATGTTCGTAATGCGCCGGCTTAAATGAAGATGCTGCCATCATCTGTGAATAGGCTCGACGATAGTGCTGAGTGGTGTTCCATAATCGATTGACCATATCGCCAACTAGCGTTGTATCTGCTCCGGAATATGAGAGAAGATGAAATTCGCGATCAAGGCGGAGAAACTCCTCTACATCTTTTGTTGCTTCCATTGCCTTTGTTAGTTTTTCTAACTCTAAAATCTTCGCATCGCTTAACCCCGGCAAACTCAATCGAAGTAGTAACGGTTCCACTCGCTCGCGAAGTTGATACATCTCTTCACACTCCGCTTGGGATAAATCTGCAATCCAGGCTCCAGTGTGTGCCACAAGCTTGATCAGGCCATCTGCTTCTAGAATGCGAAGTGCTTCGCGAACTGGCGAGCGCGATGCGCCAAATTGCTCGGCAATATCTTCTTGCCGAACGCGAACACCCGGNGGATATTTTCCGGCAAGAATCTCTTGCTTTACCGAGTTTGCAATCTGCTGGCTAAGTGCCAGGTCGCTATCTAATTTATCAACCATTAATTACTCACCGGGATGCGCTGGGTGCCAGAGTTTTGTGGTGGCATTGGCTTCGTAAGCTTTTCCATTTGGGAAGCTAACGAGTTCAAATTGCATTCCCCATGGGGCTTTGAAGTAGACCCACTTCTGTCCTTCACTATGGCTCTTACTCAATGTGGGCTCTCCCATAATTTCCACGCCTTGGCCCTTGAGGTACTCCAATGCAGAATCAAAATCATCGACGTAGAAAGCCAGGTGATGTCCACCAATATCGGAATTCTTCGGCTCGGGCGCTTGGCCATCGGCTGCTTCATATTGAAAGATCTCAAAGTTGGGACCGTACTTACAACGAAAGAATCGGAGCTCGCGCATAACGGTGCGGGGGTGGACGCCAAGGTGAACTTGCATCCAATCATCCTCTTTGATGAAGGGCCCGAGGCTGTAGATCTTCTCGCATCCGATTACATCGACGAAGAAGCGCTCGGCCTGATCTAGGTCAGGAACGGTAAAACCGATGTGTTCGGTGCCTCGTAAGCCTGGAATTCCAGCCATTTTCTCGCTCCAATCCCTTGATTGGATACAATCTAGCCCGAAATTAGGCAAAAAGGGAAGATTTAGCGAGNTTTTTCTTGTGATTGGATGCAATCTGAGTTTATCCTTCTCTTACGTCCACAACTCAGTGCCGAGGAGATCGTCCTATGTCTGACCGTAACCAACTCCAACCTGCCGCTCCATGGGTCGAACTCAAGACCACTGCAGAAGATTGGAAGAAGGCCGATCCCCAACTTCTAGAAACGATGCTCGGTCAATTGCACCTGATCCGCGCCTTTGAAGAAGTTGTACTCGAACTCGCAGGCGAAGGCCTGGTTCACGGACCAGCTCACTCAAGTATCGGACAAGAAGGCGGCGCGGTTGGTTCCATCGTCAGTCTTGGAACAAAAGATGCCATTAATGGTTCGCACCGCGGACACCATCAATTCCTAGCAAAAGTTATTAACCATGTTTCCGGTGGACGCTTGGATGTCACCGGTCTTGTCACTCCAGCGCTGCAAGAAGTTTTGCAGAAGACGCTCGCTGAAATTCTNGGTCTGGCACAAGGTTATTGCAGTGGTCGTGGTGGCTCGATGCACCTTCAATACTTTGAAGCAGGTGCGCTTGGCACAAATGCCATCGTTGGTGGTGGTGTTCCACTCGCTGCTGGAAATGCATGGGCGCAACGCAAAGCTTTAACCGATAACATCACCGTCTCTTACTTTGGCGATGGCGCAGTAAATATTGGTTCTGTACTTGAAACAATGAACCTTGCTGCGGCCTGGAAGTTGCCAATGGCTTTCTTCATCGAAAATAATCTTTATGCAGTATCGACCCACGTCTCTGAAGTAACCGCAGAGCCAAGACTTTCTGCGCGCGCACTTGGATTTGCGATTCCATCTTGGAAAGTCGATGGAATGGATCCGCTGGCGGTACACCTTGCTATGCGCGAAGCCGAATCACATATGCGCTCTGGTAAAGGTCCGGTTGTTATCGAAGCCGATGTCTATCGCTACTTCCATCAAAATGGCCCATTCCCAGGTAGTGCATTCGGATATCGCTCGAAAGAGGAAGAGGCGGAATGGCGTACCCGCGATCCGCTACTTCGCGTTGCAAACGAGATGATTGCGCTCGGTCTTATCGATCAAGCTGGCGTGGACTCAGTTCGCGAACAGGCGCTTACTGCTAATCGTAAAGCTGCAGAAGCTCTCCTTGAAGCAAACCCAGATGCGCCAGGAAAGCGTCGCATCAAGCCTTCGCTCTGGCCTGATATCTCATTCGTCAACGTTGGAGTTCGCGGNGATGCNTCTGAACTCAATGGTGCCCGCACACTTGAGCCACTTAAAGACTCTGGCGCAAAAGCCAATGTGAAGTTTGTCGATGCCGTTGCTGGNGTAATCGATGCCGCAATGGAGAAGGATTCCCGAATCGTTGTACTCGGTGAAGATATTCACCGTCTCAACGGTGGAACCAACGGTGCAACAAAGGGTCTCTCCAAGAAATATCCAGATCGCGTTCTTGGAACACCAATTAGCGAGAATGCTTTTGCTGGTCTTGGTGGAGGTATGGCACTTGATGGCCGCTTCCGTCCGATTGTGGAATTTATGTATCCAGACTTCATGTGGGTGGCAGCCGACCAAGTCTTTAACCAAATCGGAAAAGCTCGCCATATGTTTGGCGGACAGAATCCAGTTCCGCTCGTTCTGCGTACCAAGGTTGCAATGGGCAGCGGATATGGATCACAACACTTAATGGATCCTGCTGGAATATTTGTTACTAGCCCAGGTTGGCGCATCGTTGCTGCATCGACTCCATCCGAATACATCGGATTAATGAATGCGGCACTCGCACTGCAAGATCCAGTACTTGTACTTGAGCATGTTGATCTCTATCAAGATATGGGCGATATTCCGGAAAATGATTTCAGTTATCAAATCCCATTCGGCAAGGCCAATATTCGTCGCGAAGGTAAAGATGTAACTGTCCTTACCTATCTCTCCATGGTGAAGCATTCACTCACCGCTGTTGAGCAGACCGGAATGGATGCAGAAGTTATCGATCTGCGCTGGCTCGATCGCGCCTCCTTTGACTGGACTACCGTTGAGGCATCAATCAAGAAGACCAACAATGTTCTGATTGTTGAACAAGGCGCCCAAGGAACTTCATACGGCGGATGGTTAGCCGATGAGATTCAACGTCGTTACTTCGATTGGCTTGATCAACCTGTCCAACGCGTTCATGGCGGAGAAGCATCGCCTTCCATCTCTAAGGTTCTCGAGCGTGCGGCAATTGCCGGAGTAGAAGAAGTCATTGCCGGACTTGCCCGCGTTAAAGCTGGATTTGGCGGAAACTAATATGGCATCGATTATGAGAATGCCAGAAGTTCTGGCTAACGCAACCGAAGCAATTATTGCGAAGTGGTTACTTGAGGAAGGCGCATCATTCTCCGTCGGCCAATCTATGGCTGAGGTCGAGACCGAGAAGGCTTTGGTAGAAGTACCTGCTGAAACCGATGGAATCCTCGGGAAGTATTTGGCTAAGAATGGTGCACATGTTCAAGTTGGTGCCCCCATTGCAATTCTTCTGGCAAAAGGTGAGGGCCAAGCAGAGATTGATAAGTTGATGGCCGAGGCCGGCGCGGATATTCCTGCACCTGCACCTTCTGCGCCAGCACCCGTAGCACCAGCAGCTCCAACACCGGCACCAGTTGCTGCTGCACCCGCTCCGGTCGCACCACCTACACCGGTCGTTGCAACAGATCGAGGTTCTCGAGTTTTTGCCAGCCCGCTCGCTCGTCGCTTGGCGAAAGAAAATGGATTGGATGCCGGTTCCATTAATGGCACAGGTCCTGGTGGACGCATCGTTCGTCGCGATGTTCAAGCAGCGATCGCAAATGGTGGAGCGAAAGCACCTGCAACTTCTGTCGCAGTTCCGGTTATTCCTGCTGGCTCCTTCACTGATATTCCACATTCTGGAATGCGCAAGGCAATTGCTCGTCGCCTAACCGAGAGCAAGACAACCGTTCCGCACTTCTATCTCACTGCACCAGTACTCGCAGATGAGATGTTGGGATATCGCACCAAACTGAATGAGTGGGCGCCAAAGAAGATCAGCGTTACTGACTTGATTCTTAAAACTGTTGCCGCTGCATTTTCTGATGTGCCTGGCGCAAATTGCATTTGGACCGATACTGCTATTCGTCAATTTAGCGATGTTGATGTCTCAGTCGCCGTTGCAACTGATAACGGATTGATTACTCCAGTTGTTCGAGGAATCAATCACATGTCATTATCACAACTCAATGCTGCTACCGCAGATCTCATTGATCGTGCTCGAATCGGTCGCTTGAAGCAGAACGAGATTGAGGGCGGAACGTTCTCTGTCACCAATCTTGGTATGTATGGCACTGACGAGTTCTCTGCCATTCTCAATCCGCCACAATCAGCAATCCTCGCTGTGGGTGCGGCAAAACAGAAGCCAGTTGTGATTGATGGCGAGATCGTCATTCGCTCGGTCATTAACTTCACTCTCTCAGTAGATCACCGCGCAATCGATGGAGCACTAGCCGCAGAGTGGCTTGCCGCCTTCGTCAAGCGCTTTGAAAACCCTTACTGGCTCGGCGCTTAAGGGGATTTAACCGCCCGCGAATAAGCGGGTAAGGTTAGCTCGCTTCACTGGAGGATTCGCATAGTGGCCGAGTGCGCACGCTTGGAAAGCGTGTATAGGGAAACCTATCGAGGGTTCAAATCCCTCATCCTCCGCTGTCTAATTTAAAATATCCTTTCCGTGTTATGACTTTTCTACTCGAAAGGATGGTTTCTCAAATGGCCGAAGTCGACCCAAATAATGAAGCCATCCGCAGGTACACAGTTCGCCATCACAAATTCGACCCAGATACAAATCACTTCCGTTGGTTCAATATCAAAAGTTTTGACAATGAAGCCGAAATGACTGAACTTATGAACCAGATATTCGAAGACATCGAACGAAGAAGAATTCTGGGAGAGACAGATTTGAAAGAGCAAGTTGCTGGAAGCTTTAGCCACGCAAATTCTGTGTTGAATTCTAGAGGTCGGGCGACTTACTCAGTTCAAAAATAGCCATCTGTGGATAACTCAATTCAATGTTTTTGGATTTAATTCACTATGAGGTATGAAATTAAGATCATGCCTTAGAGGTATTAGCCTCAGCTTAGTCACTGTAGTTTTCTCCATTTCTATATTTAGCATTGCTAGTTTCTCTGCGACTCCCACGCCTGCTTCTCGATCACCTAAGGCAACTTGTCGAATTGAAGTCGATGATGCTCATATCTCAACTTCCATACAACGTAATTCTGGAATTAGAGTGGTTAAAGTAAATGCAAAATCCATTTGTAACGTTAGACAAGAACATGTCACTTTAACACTTGAAATTTATAAGGTCGGAAAATTTTCGAATTATTTAATGCACCGTTCTCAAACTAATCCAAAGTCTTCAAAATCTTCGGGTTTGATTGTGAAAATTCAAGATTCTAAAGTCTTATGCATTAACTCGAAACCAAGCTCGTACTTCGGAATTGTCTCTTCCAAGGCTTTTATTCAAGGAAAATGGCAATACGCCGGTAACACTAGAAGTGTGAACGTTATTAAATTAAACTGCGGAAACTAAATCTCGACGTCGATGTATTTTATGGTAGCAATCTTAAATTGCCTTTTGTTGCTCGATTACCTAAAAAACGGGGAATTACCCAGGTTGAAGAGGATAAATCCCTCATCCTCCGCTCATCGCTCCGGCTGAATCACTCATTTACATTCTAGGTGGCTCAGCCGGAACCCCTGCCCCATGTAGAAGTCACAAGCTAGGACATCCTCCGCCAAACTCCGCCACTGGAATTTGATACCACCGTGGTATCATTTCGCTATGGCTATGACATTACGGCTCTCCGAAAAGCAAAGCGCTGGGCTCAAAAAAGTTGCGGAGGCCCAAGGTGCATCGATGCATGAAATTGCTCTAACCGCCATCGATGAATATATCTCTAAGCGTCAACTTCGCTTGAAAGAGGCAATCTCCCGAATCGCAGTTGAGGATAAGGAATTACTGGATCGCTTGGCTAAGTAATGGCAGCCATCGACTTCCTCGACATTCACGACCTTTTAGAAATTGGCGCCGCCCTCATCCCTAATTTTCGAGTGAGGGATATCGGTTTGCTGGAGGCTGCGGCTGCAAGACCTCAAACATCGGTATACGGCAATGATGCTTATGAAGGCTTCGAGTTAAAGGCAGCATCCTTGATGCATTCACTAGCAAGAAATCATCCGCTGATTGATGGCAACAAGCGGTTAGCATGGGCTGCAGCCAGAACTTTTTGCTTACTCAATAACTACGATATCTTCAATGGTGTGGATTCTGCAGAAAAATTGGTAATCGCAGTTGCAACTGGGGATTTAGACGTTTCTGGTCTCGCCGCTGGTCTAGATATACGAAAAACCACTAAAAAGAAATAGCGCTAATATTCTCTCGGAGGATTCGCATAGCGGCCGAGTGCGCGCGTCTCGAACACGCGTAGACGAAAGTCTCGAGGGTTCAAATCCCTCATCCTCCGCTCACTTCGTTCACGGACTCTGATTCACTCATTGATTTGAGTTAACGGTTAAGTCGGAACCACTGGAACGCTCTTTGATCAGGCGTTCGGACCTCCTCCGCTCGGTTTGTGAATAGTTAATCACTTTAAGTAAACATTATTCGATACTCATAGATTAACGACTGCAATAATTGGAAAAACTGAAAAGACGCTAGTCGTCCGATCTGAGCACGACACATTAATTCCATGCGGAACTTAAATTGGAAAATGCATATGAATGCGAGGTAAAAATGAGCGATAAAGATTATGACATGAGATTTTTTCGCAACCACCGAGGCGCGAATTTTCGCTGACTATTAGTTCAAAAATCCGATTTAAATCTCGACGCCGATGTACTTCGTCTCGAGGAACTCGTGAATTCCAGCAAAACCACCTTCGCGGCCGAGGCCAGATTGCTTCACTCCTCCAAATGGCGCAGCAGGATCAGAGATAACACCGCGGTTGATCGCAACCATTCCAGCCTCTAAAGCTTCAGCGGTGCGAATCGCACGCTTCAAATCAGAAGAGTAGATGTAACTGATCAAGCCGTATTCAGTGTCATTAGCAAGTGCAATTGCTTCTTCATCCGTTGTAAAGGTAACGACTGGCGCGACAGGTCCGAAGACTTCGTTGGCCAAAATTGGGTTGGACTTATCAACGGAGATAACTGTGGCGGGATAGAAAGCACCTTCACCCGCAGGAATTGCTCCGCCTGTGTGCAACTTTCCACCGGCAGNAACAGATGCATCAACTAGTTCTGCAATCTTATTGCGCTCCTTCAGTGAGACGCTGGCACCAAGTTGGGCACCTTCAGTCAAACCATCAGCAACTTTGAGGGCTGCCATTGCGGCTGAAAGTTTTTGAGTGAATTCATCGGCAATCGACTTGGCAACAATGAAGCGGTTTGCAGCAGTACAAGCGGCGCCGCCATTGCGCATCTTGGCGACCATAGCGCCCTTTACGGCTTCATCAATATCAGCATCATCGAGAACTACAAATGGAGCATTTCCGCCAAGTTCCATGGAAGTGCGGAGAACCAGATCTGCAGATTCTTTGATCAAGGTACGACCAACTTCGGTTGAACCAGTGAAGGAGATGTTACGAACGCGTGGATCATGAAGAATCTTGGAGATCATCGCGCCAGTCTTGGAAGGCATGATGAAGTTGACGACGCCCTTTGGAACTCCAGCGCGCTCGAGAATATCGACGATATAGAGAGCAGTTAGGGGAGTTTCGGTTGCGGCCTTCAAGATGACGGTGCAACCAGCTGCGAGCGCAGGGCCTAACTTGCGGGTGGCCATTGCGGCTGGGAAATTCCACGGTGTAATAAGTAATGAGACGCCGATTGGTTGGTGTGTAACCAGAATTCGCTTATCCCCGGAAGGTGAGTGGCGGAAGTCGCCCGGAGNGCGGACCGCTTCTTCAGCAAACCAACGGAAGAACTCGGCGGCATAGGTAACTTCACCCTTGGCATCGCTGAGGACTTTGCCATTTTCCATCGAAACTAATTTGGCAATTTCATCTGCTTCGGCAGTCATGATCTCAAATGCTTTGCGCAAGATTTCAGAGCGAACGCGTGGAGCGGTCTTGGCCCATGATGGGAATGCGTTATGGGCAGCGTTTACGGCTGCATCGCATTGCGCTTCGCCGGCGGTGGCAATCTCTGCGATTACTGCACCAGTGCTGGGGTTGTAGACCGGGATAGTGCCATCGCCTTTGACCCATGCGCCATCAATATAGAGCTCTGTCTTTAGTTGCATGGGTAAAGCATACGCGGGAGTAAGTGATGATTAAGCCCTGGGAGTTGTAATCTAAGCAACTTAGAGACGCTTTATTAGAGAGAAGCAACAGTGCCTAAAGCCTGGACCGATGATGCGCCACAACCGATGGCTCTGCAAGAGCACGCGCACCTTAAAGATCCCTTTCTGTACCGTTTAAAGAAGGCTGTGCTCGGTGGACCGCTCAATCGCCACTCACTTGGACATCAACGCCTAAGCAAGAAGTTCGCGCTCGGCATTCTCTCCTCAGACTGTATTTCATCATCGGCTTACGGCAGCGAACAGATTTTGCTTGCTCTGCTCCCAGCATTTGGTTTGGCAGCGTTCAATATCTTGATGCCGATGACCATGGTCGTGCTTGCGGTCTTGATCATCGTGACCTTTTCATATCGCGAAGTCGTACAGCTTTATACAAAATCTGGTGGAGCTTACGTTGTCTCGCGCGATAACTTTGGCTCAGTCGTTGCTCAAATCGCAGCGGTCGCACTTATGCTCGATTACATCGTTACGGTGGCGATTCAATCCTCGGCTGGGATCGACGCGCTTGTATCTACTTTTACAAACCTGCATCCATATAAATTGTGGATGACGCTTGCGGTTATTGCACTGCTTACCTTTGGAAACCTTCGCGGTGTCAAAGAGGCCGGAGCCGCATTCGCGCTTCCTACCTATTTCTTTGCCGGAACCCTTGCGGTTGTTTTCGGTATGGGCATCTATCGCACCATCAATGGAACCTTGCCAAAATTAAATCCCAATGTTCCAGGCGCAGTTCCGCTTGGCCATTCCCAAGGACTCTTAACTTTTGCGGCGATATTTATCCTGCTTCGCGCCTTTGCCAACGGTGGATCCTCGCTGACAGGACTTGAGGCAATCTCCGATGGCGTCTCACTCTTTAAAACACCAGAAGGCGTTAACGCTCGTCGCACATTGGTAATCATGAGTGCAATTCTGGGAACTTTAGTCTTTGGAGTTTCTTATTTTGCCCATGCGATGCATGCATTTCCTTATCTAAAAGGTACTCCTACCGTTATCTCGCAAATCGCAAAGGGAACTTTAGGTACCGGCACATTCGGTTCAATCTTCTTCTTTATTGTTCAGGGCACCACCATGCTTATTCTTATTACGGGTGCAAATACTGCATATAGCGGCTTTCCATATCTCGTGAACTTCGTGGCTAATGATGGTTATTTGCCGCGCCAGCTCACTAAGCGCGGACACCGGTTGGCTTTCTCTAATGGCATCATCTTGCTCGCTGGATGTGCCACATTCATGGTGCTCATTACTCATGCCTCCGTTGATCGACTCGTTGCTTTCTACGCTCTCGGTGTATTTACCGGCTTCTCACTCGTCGGATTTGGAATGGCAAAGCGCGCAATAACTCGCAAAGAGCCGGGTTGGGTTCGCCGATACATCATCAACCTAGTTTCCGGAGTCGTCTCCTTCGCCATCATTATTATCTTCGCGGTCGTTAAATTCACCGAAGGCGCTTGGGTAATTATTGCGATTACGCCAGTTCTAGTTGTTGTACTTCTTCGCCTTAATCGCCAATACCGTAAAGAACAANCCGCGCTTAACTTAACCGCCGAGAAATCTCGCGCCACATCGATTGCTCGCCACGATGTCACAGTCCTTGTCGATAGCGTTGATATCGCCACCGTCGGAGCAATTCGTTACGCCCGCAGCCTCAATCCCCGCTATTTAAGCGCGGTTCACTTTGTGATTGATGATTTCCGCGCAGAAGAAATCTCGAATGCGTGGAAGGCGAATGCCGCTCTAGCCGATGTTGAACTTGAACTAATTGATTGCCCCGATCGTCGCCTGGCAAATGCCGCGGTGGACTATGCAATCAGAGCGACTGCCACACAAGATGTCGAACTCACTCTGCTCTTGCCTCGTCGTTCTTACTCGGCCTTCCTTGGTCGCTTACTCCACGATCAAACAGCGGAAGAGATTGCACGTCCAATTTCACAGCTCGATCGAGTGGTAGCAACGATCGTCCCCTTCGACGTTGAAAAGATTATCTCCGGTGATTCAATGCTTGTTCATCCAGAAGTTAAAGAGAGCACACCAAAGCCAGTAGCTCCTAAGCTTCAGGAAGTACCGGTCTATGAAGCACCTGTGGGCCATTACGATGAAAATATTCAACCCATCGGCAATGCCAAGTGGCGCAGACGCGCGCACATTCGCGGCAACGTAACCTCGATTCGTACCGCTCCGGCAAGCGCCGCACCGCGCGTTGATGTTGAGGTCTGGGATACAACTGGCGGAATTACGCTGCAATTCCTTGGTCGGCGTGAAATTTCCGGGCTCGAAGTTGGCAAGACTATTTGTGCAGAAGGAATGGTGGGCGAGAGCGATGGTGCTCTGACCATCTTGAATCCTTCTTACGAGTTAGTTATCTAAGCTCTTCAAAGAAGGAATTAAGAAGAGCGGCGCATTCGGCTTCAAGCACGCCGGCTATTACTTCGGTCTTATGAAGCGTCCTTGGATCGCGAAGTACATCCCAGACTGAACCAACCGCTCCGGCTTTCTCATCCCATGCCCCAAAGAGAACGGTCGCAATTCGGGATTGCGCAATGGCGCCAGCGCACATCGCGCAAGGTTCGAGCGTCACAACAAGTGTGTGGTTATCTAACCGCCAACTTTCCAATTTTGATGCCGCTTCTCTAATTGCGACGATTTCTGCATGCGCGGTTGGATCACCATCGATTTCACGACGGTTATATCCGGTTGCAACAATGTCGCCAGCAGCATCGAGAATTACCGCACCAACTGGAACATCTCCGGAAACTAGAGCAAGTTTTGCAACTTCAATCGCCTGGCGCATTGCCTTATCGTGACTACTCATAAAGCTCTGCAAATTCCTTACCAAAACCTATGCGCGCTGCGATTGCATCAATTTGTTCATCAGGATACAAATCCATATCAAAGCAGAGCGATTCAAGTTCCATTCCGCTCATGCCAAGATCTGCAAGTATTTCTATATCTCCACCGGGATCTGAATCATCGCTCTCTACTGGAAATGGAAGATCGAGAATCTCGACCAAATCAGCGGCGATGTCATATTCGAGTGCATACGTTGCATCGCTAATCATCATCTGCATCTGCGTTCCCAAAGAACGCATCACAATGAAAAATTCTTCATCGATGGAGAGCAACGCAATTGCGCCACCGTTGGTCGGCTGTGCACGCAGGCGATCCATTACATGACCTAGGTCACGAGTCTCTTGTAATTCCGCGACGCTCCAACGGCCATCTTCATGCCAAGCAATTACACCAAAATCTTCAGCCATTTTCACTCNCCCCGATTCCAAATAGTCTCGTACGCATCAATGGTTGCACTGTTGGCGTTGGGATACAAGCCTAATATTGAGTAGGCTACGAGCGTGAAAGTACATGTCGCCAACCATCCACTGATCGCTCACAAACTGACAGTTTTGCGCGACAAAACAACTAATTCCCCAACTTTCCGTGGACTGGTAGAAGAACTCGTCATGCTGCTCGCCTACGAAGCGACGCGCGATGTAAAAACTGTTCCTAAGACGGTCGAAACTCCAGTTGCACCATTTAATGGTGAAGTTCTGGCTAAACCTCGTCCAGTCGTTGTACCTATTCTTCGCGCTGGTCTGGGAATGCTGGAAGGAATGGTTCGCCTCATTCCATCAGCCGAGGTTGGATTCCTTGGCATGGTGCGAAATGAAGAGACTCTGCAGGCAACCACCTATGCCAATCGACTTCCCGAAGATCTCAATGGCCGACAGATTTATATTCTCGATCCGATGCTCGCCACCGGCGGCACACTGATTATGGCAATTGATTACCTGATTGAACGCGGTGCGCAAGAGATCACCGCCATCGTGCTGCTCTCAGCACCAGAGGGCATTAAAGCTCTAGAAGAGGCATGTGCTTCAAAGAACGTTCCGATCACCTTGGTCACTGGCGCCCTAGATGAGAAATTAAATGAAAAGGGATATATCGTTCCGGGTCTTGGTGACGCCGGCGATCGTCTCTACGGAGTTGTATAAATATGGCATCAACCAGTCCCGGATACGGCATCACCATCCGAGTCGACGGCCCACCTTCAGCACAACCAGTTGCAGAGGTAACCAATGCAATCATCGCGGCCGGCGCCACAATTACCGCGCTCGATGTTGTTGAATCCCAACTCGAAACCATCGTCATCGATGTAACCTGCGACGCCATCGACGCCGACCATGCCGATCAAATCACTTCGGCTATCTCGACTAATCCAAATCTTCATGTTCGCAAAGTCAGCGATCGCACCTTCCTTCTGC
>JGI24890J29729_1000392_pt1 | contig 29009 bp, 31 predicted proteins | sample FreactcultureFD7_FD_29729 | JGI IMG/M metagenome (IMG submission 29729)
GATTCACGAGTGTACCATCTCGCAACATAGGAGGGCAAGCGAAGTTGTCGAGGATGAGACGAAGGAGTTCGACGGGGAGGTGAGGAGGCATTTTTGAGAGGGAAGCGGGAAGAGGAGGATTTGAATGGTGAATATAGAGAACAGAGATCGTTCTACTGTGATGTGATAGAATGATCGTCAGCTATCGAAAGTAACGTTCCTCAGTCTGCTCAAAAGAGAGAGAGGGAATGAGTGACTGTAGACTCACCCAAACAAGCTTCTTCAGCCCTTGGTAGCCTTTTCCAATATATATCCACCCTCTTGCCTGGCTGTACAGCGACTTGGTTGAGTGCTGAGGGAGGAAGACGGAACTTGAGATGAGAGTGACGAGACGACTTTCGATTGATTGTGAGTGTCTGGCGGTAGTCCGATGGCTTCTAGTAGGTAGGTATAGCTCTTCTGATTGATGCAGAGTAGTTAAACTGGCGATCTGAGTTTGTCGAAGAACTGGTCGAGGGTAAAGAGCAGTTTCGCTCCCTTCGTTCGAGCGTATCTCTCGGACTATACCATTAGCATACTTCTCGAGGCTTCCCTAGTCGGCGACGACTCAAGCTTCGAGAATCACGGATTCGGAACGCAAGATACGAGGTTCGTTGCCAGGCCTTTCTGTCGGCTGCATTCGCGATCCGCCAACTTGCATCGCATTTCTCGCTCGAACTCGATCGATTGCTAGCGAGAGGGATTCGGAAAGAGAAGTGAGAAGCAAAGGCAGAGGTACAGAAAAACAAGAAAGAGGAACCTGTCTACAAAACATTCCCCGACTACAGAGGTGTCGCTTCCCGCTCGACTTAAGCTTGCCCTTCATCATTTCCTCCCTTCTTCGCGAATCCTTCTCGTCTGATCCTCTCCTTCGTCATCCTCCTCATGAATTCGCTAGAGAATTGCGTTCTGGCATCAATCCCAATCGGTTGCGCCTCGTAAACGATTTCGATATTTCGTTTTTGGCAGGCGAGTAGGAGGCGATCGATTGCGAGCCGAGTGAACATCGGCATGAGTCCAATTTCGAAGGTTTCGAGGGGAGGTAGATAGATTGACGCGAGCTTGGGGGAGGCAGAGGGGTTTGAGACAATGTTGGCAACGTGGTTGAGAGCCGTGACAAAGGCTGAAGCTTCCGAAGTAATTTCGTCAATCACGGTTCCACGAATGCGTACATGTTTGACCCGATTTGCTGCCTGAGGGAAGTGGAGAAGTCCGGCGCGTGAGAAGTCGATCAAGAGCGAGTCGACGAGGAATGATGGAATGTGGTCGAGCAGCGTGAGCGCTACATCGAAGGAGAAGAGGACTGAATCGATTTGAGATGCGAGTTGAGCCAAATTCGTGATGGCATTCGAGAAGTATTCCCCTCGACTTTTGTAGAATGCGAGATGTCGGAGTGTAGGGAAATTCTTGAGCGTGAAGGCTTCTGCTGGGAACGACGTTTCGACCAGACTGAGGTATTGGAGAGAGGGTAAGCAGAAGGTCGAATCGCACGCGGCGACATTGGCGTCTTCGAGGCAGAGTCTGCGGATGGCTAAAACAGTCGCTGTCAACTCAAGGTTCCGAATCCTGAGAATGGGTCTGAATACTCACCAGCACCCGAGAAGCCAGCAATAGGGACCCCAGGCCAATTGCAAACGAGGTCCTCCAGATTCGGGCAAGCTCCTGTGAGATCTTGGAGAAGGCTCTCTGAGACGAGTAAGAGGTCTTCCGCTTCCTCCTCTTCACTTTCCGTTCCCGAATCGTGGTGTTCGCCCTCTTCCGGAGCTAAATACCTGATGCCCATCAACAACCCGTTACTCTTGTTGTTCTCCCACAATTTCGACAACGCCTCTTGTGCATCTCTTCCATCGACTACTACGATTGCGAAAAGGTAGGGTTGACTGATCTGGCGAAACAGCTTTGACGTAAGACAGAGGGATGCAATTGTGGAATAGTCCAGCTCGTGAACCGAACCATACGCGCCGAGACGAGATGGATCGAATTGGTCGAGGATGAGACGAAGGAGTTCGAAGGGGAGAGGAGGAGACGGCATAGCAGAGCAAGGGTGAGCGGAAGGCGATGTGGATATGAGCTGAGACTACTGGCACTACGTATGTCAGCTCTTCTTCCTTCCTCCGACAAATCACACGAGGTGAGAAGAAGGTGCGAGCGGGACATGGAACTCACCCGAAAGAGCTGAGATCACTCCAGTCGATCCCAATAGACCTAAAACACCCTATGAAGCAACCAATGAAGGTCTTGGAGACGTGAGGCGAGAGAGAAGTCGTGAGAAAGATGAAGATGACGAGGCGAGGTTCCGAGGGCTAAAGAGTAGCTGGTGAAGGTGCGGAACGCTCAAGGAGGAGATAAGACAGCTTTGATTCACCTCAAAGTGTTGATGTGCGGTTTCGAGGTGGTGGGGAATGGTCAAAAGGAAAGAAGCGTTTTCGCTGTCTCTTCTTTCGATTTCTCTGATTTTACACTCTCAAGACAGCTCCGTATAATGCTATAGCTGCTACTGAGGTATAGTGCAGTATCTGAAAATCTAGTACAACAAAAAACTGGATACGCAAAATCCCAAATTTCCTGCTCACTTCTTCATCTTGATCCCAAGTTTCGCCGCCATCGCGCTGTTCTTTCCCTTCTTCTTCGGTGGAGGCATTGATGAAGTAGAGGATATGATAGATTTCGATTTGTCGGAGAGAAGTGAAAGTGCTGTAGGTTCGACTCGATCGAGTTTGCGTTTGACCGAAATGGCAGAGGAAGAGGATGTCGAAGCGACAGGAGGGGACGCGTCTTCGCCTGGCGTTGAAGGTCCTGACGACCCATCATCGCTCGATGCAGCTCCTCCACCTAACTCAATATCCGGTACTCCATCCAAATAAGCCCTTCCAAAGACTCTCCTCACTTCCTCCTCATCCTCTTCTTCGTCCTTCTTCCTTTGCTTCTCAAAGTCACTCAACTTCTGCTCGACCTCTCGATCTCCAATCTCTACCGCTGAACTAACCCGATCTAGGATCTTCTCCTCATCTCCAGTCGCTGCAGCTCTTTCCAATCTCGCATTCCTACTCTTGATACTCTGCAAGGCGTCGAGGATATCCATCTCGCGTCTTGAATCGATCGCTTTGTTCTCGAGTGCCTCCATGGGGTTGTTCGCTCTCGCTTCCTCCTCCTCGAGCAGGTCAAGCTTGTCAATCTCCTTCTCTCCCTCTTCTTTTCGCCAAGGTTCGAAATTTCGTTGAGCTCCATGTTCAGCATTGTAATCCGAGTTCCTGTATTTCAGAGCACATCAGTAATCAGAATGCAGCAAAGGAGTATGAGAGAAAAGAAACGAACTTTGGATCAGTCTTGAAAGTGATCTCTGCCGAACATTGAGTACATTTGATATAGAATCGGAAGATCTGTACGTATCGAACGTCAGTCCACGAATCTCTAGCATAGACGATTGGAATGATCGTACCTTGATACCGTAATACTCTTCCCCTTGAACTGTTTCCTTTCGAGCGTTGAACTTCTTTCCCTTGTAGATGTACTCTCCGCACGTTCTGTAGGCAAAGTGATCTATACGGTCAGCTCCCTCTTTGAGATTCGATCGTAGTAGAGAGAAACCTACGTGCAACGCATACTAAAAGGAGCCATCAAACGAATACTGCGCGCAGCGAAGCTCTAATCAGCGAGTCACTCAAGGAGCTGGATAGAGATCAATACACGTACACTTGTTGCTTATCTTTAGGCATCTTTCGTCGAGGAATCTTGCTCGGATCGAAATCCGGCGGGAAGTACTGTAAGGCGCAATCTCCGTTAGCTACAGTCTAGCAAGCTAAGAGGATACCATGGCTTACCTTGTTCAACACTTTACGTTCAGACATCTTGCTTTACTTGTTTGGAAAGTTGTAGGGGAGAGGGAGAGGTGACCTGGAGAAAGTGGATGGAAGAATACGCTTGACTCAAACGCGCTACTGAGATATATCTAGAAGGGTGTAGAGCTGTTCTGTAGCTAGCTTGAGGGACTAGATGCCGTGTTGAGAGAGGGAAGGCGAATTAAAGATGAGGCAGACAGGAGATGGATCAAGTCGATGAGGAGAGTCGCTGTGAGGTTATGGTCGGATCCGTAGGTCTTCTACGAGTCTTCTCGTGGGCTGAATTAGTCTTATCGCTGTCTTTGGCTTTGTCGATGATTTGTAGGAAGCAACCCTGCTCGCACGCTTCTTGCGCTTCCCCTTCTCACTCGCAAATCTCAGTAGTGCTCCTGAAGCGCTAGGCTATATCAGATCGAGCCTGCCTAGCTCTCTTCTGCTTCCAACCTGGCCTCCATGCTCTGATTCGCTCAATTTGGCCATTTTCTTCGCTTCTACTCCCCGCTTCGTTTCTTCTCAGTACTATCTAGATTCTGTGCTATCTCCTCACAGATCCTTCACTCTTCACGCTACCGCCGAAGCGATTCACCGGACAATCCGCGGACCCATTCAAGTTCGAGGAAAGGCAGAATTGATACTCTCCTCTGCTCCTCTCATCCAAGGCTGGATCTAGCGTCCACGTATATGTACGTACTATCCCGCTCTCCTCCCTCCCACAAGAATACGACGCTGACTCGACTCTAGTCTCCACTTTCCCTCTCTCCTTCCCTTTCTCCCGCCTTCTCCTATCCCTCGCCGTCAGCAGCTCGCTCGATAGATGTCCTCTCCTCCTCCTGGCGCACAAGTATGTACCATATGCGATAGCACGACTACTCAAGCTTGTTCGGGATGCAGGATATCGTATTTCTGTTCGATCGAACATCAGAAACTCGTAAATCTCGAGATCTCTTCTTTCAGCTCAGCATATCGGGACGTATCGCTAATGTCAGATTCTGTAGATATGGCCTACTCATCGCTTCTTCTGTCAATCAGAGGACAAAACGATATTCGGCGTACCTCCCTTGTCGGAAAGCGAAATTGGTACACTTCAGAATGCTAGGGATGTCGTCTTCCACGATGGAATCCATGCGCCTACTGTTCGCCGTACTCTTCTACAAACGGTTCATTCACTGGGATTGTTCGACGGGAGTTGGAGATGAGTAGCTTTCGCTATTCGAATTCGAATCTTCGAACTAACGCTTTCACGTGATGTTCTTACTAGCTTCGTCGCTCAAGTAGGAGGAAATGACGTTGATGTCAGCTCAGTAGGAAAGAGCCATCGAATGGCTTGCACCTTCCTCGCTCGCGTTCACCTCGGCAGGAACGTAGGCTTCCTCTCGAGTCGAACCAGCCTAGCTTCAACCGCCTGGAACATGTCCGCCTACGAAACCGCTCAGCTATTCACCTCATGTGATGTCAAGACGCAGCTCGCCAGTCCCGACACGGATCCTTTCCGCCTGCTCATGAAGGTTTTCCAACAACATTTGATTGGTCGCACAATCTCCTTACAAGGCCTGGGCACGCTCGGAGCACTGGCGCCTGGTCTGTGTGTGGTGTCCTTGTCGCGCGAGCTCGAGGAAGGGAGCAAGATAGAAACAAGGCAGCTCAGCGTTCAACAGCAGACAACTCTCACAGCTCATCTCGGAATCGCCGGCGAGCAACGAGATAAGTTGGCACGCATACTCGAGAAAGACTTGTGCGAAATCTAGGCAAATGGCTCGGTGTTCGTCGCGTTCAGCTTCGTTGTAGGGTAAGAGAATTTTTGCATGCTCGATTTATGGAGTTTCGAATTGACGAATCTGCTAAGTAGTGTCCCTGGGTTTTTCTTAGCCCAGCATCAAAAGATCCACTTGTCTCGTACTTTCGTCTCTACTGTATTTCGATCAACTTTGATGCCTTCGTTTGCAATCGACGCATCTTGTCGTTTTTCTCGTTTTTACGACAAGAAACCGAGAGAGTGCCAGAGATCGAGTCTGATCGCCGGCTCCCGAGTACTATCTCTACCGTCGTCGTAACGAACCCTTGAGCCGGGGGGATTCGCAGGTAAATGAGAAGAGAAAGTGAGCGAGATCGAATTTTGAAAGGTTTCCTTCCAACGCTTCACGACGACTTAACTCGACCTTACAGACCCTTTCATTAGTCAAGGAATCCTCTAGAAGACTTTCAAGACCACTACGCCCACGCAGGAGTTCGACCTAGCTGGGACGTCAATACCCTTCCCTTTCTTCTCATCTCTAATTCAGGTTCAGCCTCAACAACGCCTCGCAACTCGCTAGAATAGCTCTAGACCAGCTACAAAGTCTCCTATAACAACAACAATAGCCGAGGATAGTCCTGGTCTGTCCTGGTCTGACCTCAATCCACCTCTCTCTTTCATCTCCAGCTCTCTCCCCTCGACCGCCCAGCTCTCGCAACGCCCAAGACTATGTCTACTTCCTCAGCTAGATCTCACAAATGCGTAATCTGTGGCGAAAGCCCCGCACAGCTCTGCTCACGTTGCATGAACATTCGTTTCTGCTCGATTGAACATCAGAAGCTTGTAAGTCTTTCTGAACTATTTCTCATCTGCACATATAGACTGACTACCACTGCTATATTCTAGTACTGGCCCGTTCATAGATTCCACTGCAAAGCGGGTGACAACAAAGCTTTCACCGTACTTCCTCTCTCGCCGGATGAGATTGTTACCCTCGACAGAGGAAAAGACCACATCTTCGAGGAAGACAATCGCGTCTCAGTCAGTCTCTCATCTCACGGCACTCAGACTCTGTTGGAGCGAATCCAAACCCTTGGTTTGTTCGAGGGCGATTGGGGATAAGTTCCTCTCTTTCTTAACAGAGAGCAGAGTAGCTAACGCTGTTGCTAACTTCTCACTAGTCTGCTAGCCGGGATCACCAAGGGTGCCGCCTCGATCAAAGAACCTCGCTTGTCGGCTTGTATCTTGCTCGCTCGTAGTCACCTCGACGGCGTCATTGGTATGAAAACCAACATTGGCGACCTCGTTACTCAATCGTGGAACTCATTCGCATACGCAACGTCTCGTCTCATTACGTGCCAACACGCCGACCTCCAATTCGCATCTTTCGAATCGAATCCGTTCTATCGTCTTTCGGATTACTTTCACGAAGAATTGATCAGTTCGACACTCCTCATACGATCAGCCAAATCACAGCTTCGTATCGACTTTGTCAACGGAGTTCGCGCCATAGACCGCGCCATCGCCGAAGCAGCCAAGTTGTCGAATCTCGCTCCTCCCTTGCAGAAAACCTTGAACGATCGCGTTCGTATGCTTCGTGCGCACCTCAGCATGGTCATTGAGTTCATGAAGATTCCGGCATCAGGACCAGACAGACCTTTGGTGCCGCCAACCATCTGTGAGTTCTCGCTTTTCTTCCAATGTTACTAGCGGGAAGAGCTCAAGCTGCTTTCCTCGACAGAATGTTCGAAAGTGTCGCCCTTTGAGCTTGATTATCCGTTCCGAGAACTGCCTCAATACCGTACCTCTGTGCTTCCTTCCCTCAATTTGCCAATCTCATACCGCGTGCTTCTTTCCCTTGAAATGTTTCTCCAGTTTTTGTGCAATTCCACTCGTCTACGTGATCCTTCAGCTGGCGAGAAGTGAGCGAGGAACTCAAACGCGGAACCATCGCCCAGCAGCCTAATGCTCGCCCGCCTTACCCTCAGGTACCCTCGCCTTCCAACCCTCACTCCCAGCTTTCCTCTCGACCTCATCCAACAATCTCTCCACCTCTTCCCTCACTTTCTTTTCCCCCTCTTCCGTCCCTTCTTCATCCCACAATCTTTTCCTCCCGACCAACCCATAATTCTTCGTACTCGGAATCCTTAGTGCCTCTCGTTCCGGCAAGAAACCGCAGAGGAGTGATAAATGAGCGAGAAAGAGTTGATAAGATGTATATCGAGACTTGTCAGTTATCGAAGAAGGGGTTGGTTGATAGAATGGGTATAGTAAAGGATGGGTATCGATTGGTTTCGTAATTGAGGGAGGAGAGGTAGTGGGAGAAGGGAGGGAATCGAGATATTCTGGAGGGATGGAATAGGTTTGGTGGACGAATCTACCGGAGAGATCGTGGAGACAACAAGGGATGTTGAGGAATGCTGAGTCTGGCGTGAGAGCAGCGAAGAGTGGAATCCAAGGGGTAAGTTCGTCGGCGTGGTTACCGATCAAGAATGAGTTGGCCGGGAATGTAGGTGAAGAGGAAGAGAGTGATTGACGGAGGAGTGTAGGGGGAGAGAGGGAGGTGAGGCGTAGATCGGGTGAGGGAGAATAGAGAGACCATGATTTGCGAGATCGTAAATCGAGTCCATATCCAGTGTAGCCCTCCGAGTTCAGCAAGTAAACCCTGACAAGCCGAGTGTCGTTGTCAGTCAAGGATTGAGTCGTGATGGCAGCGAGAGAGGGTAGCTCACAATAATCCATTCCCACATCCAACATCGACGAATCCTCCCTCAGGTTCCGCTCTCTCAACTTCATCCTTGTCGGATTCCCTAACTGGATACATCTTCTCCCATAGACAGATCAACCAGGCACAAATCGCGACATCTTCGAAGACATGTTTCGAAGGATCCGTCTTTTCGATCCAACTCGACGCGAGGAACCTAGGGAAAGTAATTCGTGGAGTCGGGTCATCAATACTTGCTATCACACGACTGAGGGGGAAATTCGTCGGCACGAGAAGGGCAAGAAAAGGTTGAAAAGTGGTGAGCGGGACTCACGAGTACTTCGATTTCAATTGTTGGTATAAGTCTTGTACTCGTTCTTTCGGTACGAGGAGATCGTGATGTATCCGTTTTGTGTATCCCGTGTTTGAGCCCTTCGACATCTTGTCGATAAGTTTGAGGAGAGAAATGCTTGTTCGAAAGACTCGATCTTGCGGGTCGAGCGGGGCGGCGAGAGGGGTAGAAGGTAGTGGTAAGATATCTATCCGGAGTGTCGGGGTAGAAGAGGGAGAGAGTGAAGCGGGAAGGTAGCGGAAAGCGAGGGTCGAAACTTGAGGATGATAATAAGGTGGTTCTCGTTTCCCTGTCTCGGCCTCCAATAGATCCAAATCGACAGCTAGGAGTACTAGAGCTTCTGTTGTATCTTCCAGAGATTCGAGGTTCGTCGAGGAGTGTTGTCGGGTGTAAATCAAGCAGTCTTGTTCCATCGCATGATCGAATTGAGGTCTCTTCGGTAGAATCTTTCGTCGAATCCTCCTTCGTAGCTCGTAACCTTCTATCTCGAGCTGTCCCTCCTCAGCTCTCTGCTTTCCTTTGCCCTCTGGTTCAGCTTCATGATCGAAAGTTTCGTCTTGCAAGATATCGGCTCGAAGAATGGTCGAGGAGGAATGTTCGGGGAACTTGATGAGACTGAGTAGCGATTCGATGAAACAGTCTAGAGGATAAGGAGATGCTGGTAGGGGGAGAACTGGAACCCAATTCGAAGTTGAGCGAGATGAGGAAGAAGGGAAAAGCGAGGAAAGAGGTGGAAGTGGATTTGGCGCATCTCCTGGTAATGGAATAGCTTGCAGAACAGGTGGCATAGCTCTCAGCTCGCTCTTCGTGAGGAGGCAGCTAGAGGGAGAGGTTGAAGAGAGCAGACACTTCTTTGTTTCTTTCACTTCACTCGACACTCTCGAATAACCGCAAGAGCGTGTCAGACTACTACCAAACACTTTGGCAACCCACTGTCAACCTCGCACTAGTAGCTCCACAGTCTCTGAACAAAATCGGAAAGAGATGACAGTCAACATTCATTCTCTCCCTCCAGAGATCATACAACTCATCGTAGAATCAGTAGAACAAATCGCATGTTACGAAAGACACACTGGGCGGGAATTTGGAGCAAATCTACCAGGTGGAAACTCGAGGAGGAGGAGGAGGGAGCGGGAAAGGAGAAACAGAACTGGAGCTGGTCAACCAGGATTAGGATTAGGAGGAGAGGGAGACGAGGACGATGATGATGGTCCACCAATGGGTGCTGGTGAAGCTCTCATGGCAATGTTTGGAGGTATGTTGGGATTAGGAGGTTTAGGAGGAAATGCTGCGGGAGGTGCCGGCGCGAATCAACCTCATCAACAAGCTGCTCCTCGTCCTGCTCGTCCTGCCAATCCTGCACCTCAAGGAAATTTGAACCCTCAAGCTCCAGTGTTCACTTTCGGCGCAACTGCTCAACCTCCCGCTCAACCGTACAACGCTTCCGCTCCTGATGATTCAGACTCGGATGAGATGCCTCCTCTTGAATGTGAGTGAAGAGTCTCATCAGTCTTGCTCGTGTGCTGATATTGTTTCTTCTATCACAGCGGTCGTCGCTCAACCTGCAACTTCTACTTCTTCCTCAAATGCTCGTCCCCAATCCTCCGCAACTGCTGCCCAATCCACTCCGGTTCAGCCAGCTTCAAGCTCGACTCCCGCAAGAGCAGCGACTCCCGTCCCCGCGCCAGCCCCCGCTGCCTCTCGACCAGCCGATCCCGTAGCTTCGGCTCTCTTCTCCCTCCAACAGCTCAACAACCTTCCTTCCTCGAGTTCGACTTCAACTACCACGGCCAACAACAGCTCGACTCCAGCTCCTTCGACCTCGACTGCTCAAGCCAAGAAGAAGGGAACGCAAGTTGGATCCGACTCGGATCCGGAGGATATGCCAATTCTCGAATCAGTTTCCGCTCCTCCTGCTTCGACTTCAAAAGGTGGAGCTTCCGGATCTTCGAGCAACAAGAAAGGTAAAGCAGTGAAGGACGACTCGGATTCGGATGAAATGCCTCCTCTCGAGCCGGTCTCGAAGCCCTCTTCTTCCAACTCGAAACCTCCCGCTGCCAAGAAGTCCACTTCCACTCCCGCTCCCACGACTCCAGCAGCTCGACCTACCGATTCCATCGCTTCAGCTCTCTTCTCTCTACAACAACTCGAAAATCTCCCTTCCTCCTCGAGTTCGAGCACCTCTCGACCCAACGGCAACTCCTCCTCTACCGCTCCCTCCACTCCTCCCGTAGGAGTCAAGAAAGAACGAGAACCCGATTCCGACGTCGAAGTCAAGAAAGAGCGAGAACCCGATTCTGATGCGGAATCCGACAATTCCGATGAGATGCCACCTCTCGAACCCGTTTCTCAACCCGTTCCTTCCTCTTCCGACAACCCTACTGCTCAACCGACTCCCACCTCGACCTCGACTAGTTCTGAAGCTCCTGAATCAACTGGTGGAAACCCTCTTTCCAACTTTTTCAGTTTCTTGACTGGATCTGGAGGAGTGAACGCTACTCAATCACAAGCGGAGGAGGAGGAGGATAGTGACGATGATATGCCTACGCTTGAAGTAGTTGGGGATGCTGTCCGTTCAGTTGCCTCCCAACCTATCAATCAGCCCGGAACGACCGCTGGAAACGGAGGAGACCCTAGTGATGGCTCAGACGACGACGATGAGGATGATGACGACGATGAAGATGATGAAGAGGATGATGACTGGGAAGATGAGGATGAGGAGGAAAGTGAGGAGGAAAGCCATGCCGAAGATTCGGATGTTTCATCAATCGCTTCCGAGGATTGCACTTATCAAGATGGACTCCCTGCCGACCCTCTTCTACCTCTACTATCCGTCTCTCGACCTTTCCTTCACGCCGCTAGGAAACAACTTTATCGAAAAGTTCATCTCGCAACCGCTTTCCAAGCAAGATTGATGTTGGACAGTATGAAGGAAACGGAACACGCTGCCCGTACGTCGGATGAGGAACTCGTCAGGTTTGAGGAAGACGAGAATGCTAAGGAGGGGAGCAAGAAGAAGGAAGAAGGAGGGAAGAACGGATTGGGAATGATGGTCAAAGACTTGAACTTGGATGCTCAGGGACCGATTGGAATGGGTAGGGGAGGTGGTAGAGTCTACATCGAGTTGATCGAAAAGTGTAGGAGGGTTGAGAAATTGGTCATCAAACCTATGTTTGTTAAATCTGCTACGTACGTTCCATTCCGTTCAATCAGTCTACTTCTATCGAAGTAAGCTCACTGATCGTCGAGTTCGGTATGTACAGCAAACCACTCTTGAAAGCTCTCAACAATCTTCCGAAACTCAAAGCACTCGACATTCAATCCTCGAACGCTAGAAACCATCCTTTCCTCGTCACAACTCCTCGTATCTTCGCCATTCAGAGAAGCTCTCCTGATCTAGAAGATTTGACGGTTCAGTTCATGAAGGGAGGAGAAGAAGGAGACTCGGATGAGGAGGACGAAATGTGGGAAGTAGCAGATGGAGAAGAGGAACAACCAGAGGAGATCGAAGAGGAGAAAGAGGGGAACGGAGAGAAGAAGGTCAAAGGGAAAGAGAAGGGAAAGGAGAAGGCGAACGATAAGAATGTCAAGAGAAAAGGATTGAAGAGTTTGTCTTTGTGGGATTTCGACGTCTCTTCGGCCGAGATCTCCTTGATTCTTCGCGACGTCAGTGTTCGAAGTCTTCTTCCCCCCTTCCAATTTCGTGCTGACCTCACTCTCCCGAATAGTCGACGAAATCGCTCAACAACCTCGTTCTCTGCAGACCAGGAATTGGTTTCACTCGATTCGGATTCGCCTCGACTCTTCTCATCTATGGCCACTCCCTCACGTCACTCGAAATCGTGCTTCCTCAGAGCTGGTACCCGAAACCCGCTCTCACTGAACCGTTCAAATCCGCTCCTCCCCTCAAACCTAAAGGTTACGTCGCTGGTAAACCTTCGAACGAATTACTTACCAAAGTCACCGAGTACCGCTTCATCCTCGATGCTGTCATGCCCTACCTTCCAAACTTGAAGAAACTCAATTGGAACGGTCCTCAAGCTTCGACGACTTTGTTCTCTTTGATGCCTGCTGGACTCAAAACGTGAGTCTTTCTATTTCTTTGACATCACGGCTGCAGTGCTGACGTACGGCTTTTGGTACAGCGTCTCTTGGGGTAATTGCCCGACTATTCAACCCAAACTTCTCGCAAGGTTGCTCAACAAGACTATCAATCGCACAAGTACCGTCACTCAATCTGAGTACGTCCCCTCCTCTCCTTCTGAACCGTGCCTGAACCTATGGCTGACGAAATGGACTTTGCATCGCAGTGGTTCGAAAGTATCGAAGACTATCAAAACCAAAGTTGCAAGAGGTTTGAACTGTCTCAGCGTTGCAGTAAGTCCATCTTGCACTTCGCGTGCCTCTGTTTACTCTGGTAGCTGATCACTCTGTCTGCGTACCGTTTAGAACGACGATCTCTCCTGGTCTGAGGAGGATGTTTCGCAACTCGAGGCAGCTCTCAGTATGCGTGAATGCTGCCTCCACCTCAGCGGCGACGCCACCTCGAACCTCTTCGGAGGTCTCGGTGGTCTCGCTGGGGCAGCAGGGCCAGGTGGAGGAGACGTAGCTGGACTCGGAGGAAGATTGGGAGGAATGATCCCCATTCAGATTCCGCTTGGTGCTTTCGCTGCCGGTGGAGGAGGAGTAGGTGGAATGGGACGACACTGATGGACTACGAGGGTGGATTGCATGGAACGCGGGAAAAGATAGCTTTCAGAGAGTTAGCCGTCGATCAAAAGTCGTTCCTGAGATCTGCATCTGGATATTCGCAAAAGTTCGCAAGTCGCATGTTTACTACCCTGCAATGATTCGTTCCTGTATTGTTTGCTGATCAAGTTATGAGAACACTGCTAATTTTGGGGATTCGACTTGCGATCAAATTTTATCACGGTGTGGAGAAATTCGGGAGATAAGGGTCTCTATTCGCCAACAACACTCCTACTCGCTTACAACATAAGTGAGGCCATGTCGGCCACTATTATCGACCCAACGCCGCGCCTCTTGCACCTCGCTTCGACCCTCATCGCCAATCTCACTCCCACATCCGAGTCGAATTTGTCGCCGAATGTTGTTACAGCTCTACTAGAAGAGCTTGAGGAGCTTGACCAATCGACCTATATGGATGTGAGTACTCTGAACTATTCAGACCTCTGCAAGAGCTGACCAATTCTTTGTAGGCGAGAATGAGGCAACTCCTTCGTTCTGCCAAACAATCCCTAGAAACGATTACCGGCTCAGACGATTCCATTCCTTTCCTCAGTTGCACCCTCGCCTTGTCTCTCATTACCCAAGCTCTCCACCGCTCTGCCGAAGCCGCTCATAACCCTTCCCTCGCTCGACTCCCTCCCGAAATCGAAACACTCGCGATAAACTACTTCGTCCTCCTCAATGATCACGAAGCTCCGCTCGTTCAAGAAACTCTCGCGGCTATCGCTCAGACATGTCGACGATTCTACTTCGCCATCAGACCCTCTCTCTCCCGGGTCTACATCTCGAATGGTCGTCAACTGCAGAAACTCGCAAGAGCCATCGACAACAACCCAGCCTTCGCTGACAGCATCACTCGGATCACCATCGACCTCAATTTGAACGAGCATGGCCTGCAGCCGACTCGAACAGGAGTTTGGCACGGGAAACACCTCGTCCCTCTGATTCGCACCGTTCGACCTCAAATCTTCGAGCTCAGGTTTGGAGAGACAGAGCAGACGGGACTTTACTACACAGACGAGTTACTCAAGGTGATCGGGGGCACGATGGAAGAAGTCGAGGGACTCATGAATCTGGTTTCTCAAGATGTCAAACTTTCAATCGCAAGCTCGAGAAAGGGCACCGTCTTCATGAAGGACCTCGTGACCGGGAAATCGCCGACGTCGGTCAGTATCGGACGTTCTGAGTATCTAGTGGTGGTCAAATGGGAGGACCTCGAAGAGTGGTTCGTCGAAGAACCGCCGACTCCCGTTCGTTTCGAAAGACTTTCGCTCCCTCATTTCGAACTCGTCCTCGCACTCCTACTCGACCTGATTGCTCCCCCTCCTGCAAATACCGCCTTTGGTACCCTCACCCATCTCGAATTCACTCTTGTACTCCCGGACAACAATCTCGTCGAGCAGCAAGCCGTCATCGATGACCTCTTCTTTCACATCCGTGACAACATTCGACACCTTTCGCTTCGAATTCGTACCCAAACCCCCTCCATTCCTTCCGAAGCCGATCGACAAGCCCTGAGTTTCCAGGTCAGCCGGTTACTCGGAGGTTGTCCTCGACTGGAATCTGTCGAACTCGGTGGCGTCGTCTTCGGAGCAGACCTTCCAAACTGCCTCACAATCAATCTCCAGAATACTATAGTCGAGCACTTCACCTTCCTCCCCTTCCCCCTATCCCCTACTCCAGCCAACATGTTCGAATTCTTTTACCAGAAAGTCGTCGACAAAGTTACTCTCTGCCTACCCAAGCTCCCCATTACGACAACATTCAGCATGGGAGATGTTCGAATAGAAGAAGCGGTATGGGGAAGTGAGCACCTGGCAACAATCGTGCAGATATGTGAGGAGGAAAGCGGTCCGGAACTCGTGCTTGAGACTCGAGAAAAGGAGTATCAAATCTTGATGTCGGTGAGTCGTCGCTTGTGTCTCTCTCTCGAGTCGATCCATCTTGCTCAAGCTGACGGTTTCGGTCGTTCGAACACAGGATTATGACGAATTCCTGAATCCGATGTGAAAATATCCCATTTCGCTGCCTGTCTGTAACCCACTTTTGTGCCCACTAGAAGAACTCTTCGTGCTCGTGTCTGTACCTCTCGTTGTCGTCGTCTGTATCGTAGATAGTCATCTGTATCCGGATAGTATGGGTTGCTTCGTCGTTTTGGAAATATCGTTTGAGAAAGAAACGTCAGTCGGGCTTGTTGTTCATTGTCTGGCTCTCACTTGCTATGTCATCGTCGCCTTTTGTGTCGTGGTCTTTCACGGCGAAGCCGTCTAACCCAGTCGAGAACAAAGCAGAGCAATCAGCATGAGTCCGATACGAAAAGCATCGACGATCCCTTCGTCCTAGTCCATTCCTCGCTCAGAGAATGACGTACGGGAACCCTTCATCTTTGAGAAAGCCTTGCTATAGACTTACATCAATAGCTGCAAGAGCGCGCGCTCCAATCGACTCGAGAGAAGTTTTCGTTTCTTCGAGTTTTTCTTCTCCTCTTCCGCCGAACCTTCACTCTAGCTTCAATGTCTCTTTCTACCCTCGAAAAGGCACTGCGAAACCACGTCAAGACATATCAAGACTACAACTCCTCGACCTGCACCGAACTATATTCGACTCCATCTTCTTTGGAGTTTCACCGCTTCGTCGCTGCGAACAGACCCGTCGTACTCCGTGGACAGGGTCATAGAGATCGAGTCGCGGCTCTCGACCACTGGACGGATGAGGGGCTGATCCGCAAGATGGAGGAGAAAGAAGTGAATATTTCAATAGATCCTACTGGGTAAGCACACCGTCTTGAACTTCAGTATCTGACTGAGTTCAATACTAACCCTTCCAAGTACGCAGTGACGCCGATTCAATCGTCGAAGGTTACTTTGTCGAACCAGCAAGTTCGTTTTTCTCTTCGATTTCCTTATTTTTCGGCCTGTAACTCAGCCGTCTCGCCCTGTTCTTGACAGATGTTCAAATGCCGATATCTAAGCTCTTCTCTCACCTTCGAGCAGAAGAAGCGATGGGCTCAGAACCGTCGAGTCCACCTGTTCATTACTTGCAAAGTCAAAACGGAAATCTCGCAGACGAATACAAGCCGTTGCTTGACGACGTAGGCATAGAAGGACCCGCATGGGCGAGAGAAGCGTTTGGTGAGTCCTCTCTGTCGCCGACTCATCGCTCACCGGACTCACAGTTCAAGTTTAGGTCAACCGCCCGACGTCGCGAATATCTGGATTGGAGGCGGCAGAAGCAAGACTTCAATGCATAAAGGTTCGTTGTCTCGCCATATCAACGTTTCTACAAATCTAACGTCGTTTGGGGAGACTACAACAGATCCTTACGAAAACATCTACTTAGTCGTGAGAGGATCGAAAGAATTCGTTCTCCTGCCTCCTTCCGAAGCTTACTGCTTACACGGTGAGCCTTCGCCTACTATCCTTCTATATCGCCACGAATGACTCTGACAATATCAAACTTGCAGAACAACTTTATCCACACGCTTCCTGGTCTTTTTCTCCCTCGACGTCTTCCTTCACTCTCGTCCCTTCCTCTCCTCCCCTCACTCTCCCCTGGATCCCGATCGACCCTCTCTCTCCCAATCTCTCCAAACACCCCCGCTACTCACTCGCACGACCAATGAAGGTAACACTCAATAAAGGAGACATGTTATACCTCCCAGCAATGTGGTTTCATCATGTTTCTCAAACTCCCGATTACTTCAACCCGCAGAAGATGGACGGGACGAAAGCTGCGATCGCGGTCAATTGGTGGACGGATATGAAGTATGATGGACCGTTTTGGGCGGGATTGGAACTGAATCGACGATTACTCGCTCAATTGGATGGGAGAGAAGAGGAGGAGGACGAGGAAGGAGAATGTGTAGTTGAGGAAGAATGAGAAAACGAAATTATTACAAACGCACAGACAGAAAGAAAAAAGGAACGAGGCAAACAAAGTGAAAGAGAGAAAACGAAACAAGATGTGACGAAGGGAAGGGAGAGTAGGAATGATCAAGGAGAGAGAGGGAAGATGAGAGCTCTGATGATGGAGGAGAACGAAAGCAACGAGAAAGGGGGAAAGGATAAAAGGGAGAGAGCGGAAGAAAACAAAACTAGATAATAGTTCGAGAATCCGATAGGTAAATGAAGAGAATTCGGCCGGCGGAGGTAAAAGTAGAAGAGGAGTCGAGTGTAAGGAAGTAATGGAAAGAGGTTAGAGGGGAAAAGGATCTACAAAGAAGAATTTGGTAGGGAGTCGATTTCGATTGCGGTTTTTAGCAAACGACGCAACCTTTCGACTTTTTCTTTTCCCTTGGTGCAGGAGCCAACACGGCTCGAATTGCTTCGTCGAAAACGTTCTTCAATCCTTTTTGTGTCAACGCCGAACATTCCAAATACCTGCAATTCCCACTTCGTCGTAATCAGCTACATTGGTGTTGGAGCGATACGAGGGCATGAGCAATTACCTGACAGCACCGATATCTCTTGCCATGGCAGCAGCTTGTTGATAAGCTATAGGGGACATTCTTCGTTCCCGTAATTTCTCGATCGTGTCCCGGTCTTCACGGAGATCGAGTTTCGTTCCTACCAAGATCATTGGAATGTTTGGTGCGTGATGACAGATCTCGGGGTACCACTGTAGACTCGCGACTATCCTCATCAGCTCGTGAAAGAAACGAGGATGAAAGAAAGAGAGGCAAGCGAACCTTTGTTCTAACGTTCTCGAATGAAGGAGGGGAGACGACTGAGAAACAGATCAAGAATACGTCGGTTTGAGGGTAGGACAAAGGACGTAATCGATCGTAATCTTCTTGTCCTGCCGTATCCCACAAACCCAAGTTGATCGGTTTACCATCTACCATTACGTTGGCCGAGTAATTGTCGAAGACTGTTGGGATGTATTCACCCTATTACGAGATTACGAGAGGGTTAGGAATGGGTTCAAGCGAAGGGAGACGGGAGAAGAAAAGAGCGAACGGGGAATGCATTCTACGAGAATCAACGGTGGGATCAGTTTTCGAACGCGCTTTCGGAGGGATCAGAGTCGAGACGACTCACGGTAGTGTACGAGATAAGTAAACAGGTCTAAGCAAACCAGTACCTCTTCGAAGTGATCAATAACTGGACACATTGATTTATTCGAATCCCTGAGAGATTGCTTACCTTTCCGACTGCACCATCACCTACTACGACACACTTGATAGATTGCATTGCTTATGCTTCTTTAGTTCACTGAGGGGAGAGGGAGAGGGAGGTGGAGGAGGGTCTTGCTGTTTATCTAGACAAGGAAGCAATGACAAGAACTCATGTCAGCTTCTAGTACTCTGACGCTATAAGGGTGATCTCTGCTTAGGATAGTCCATCACACATCCAAACGAGAGAGTGGCATTGTTCTCCCCTCTCGTCGTTCGGTTCCTTGTCTCTTTCCTTCTTCCAGCTCCTGTTGGATTGTCGATACACGTATATACTGAATTAGATGACTAACCTTCTAGTGAGTAAGATAGAACGCGCTGCTTCGAGTGTAGAAGGTGTTGAATCAAGGGAGCGTTCGTTCGCGTATTTGGAGCGGTTGAGAAAGGTGATCAAAAGGCTCTGGACGGTTTGATCTAGAGGGAAACAGGTGACACTAGTCTAGGTGGAGTAGTCTTAAGGTGTCGAGTGAAGCAACAGATCGAGACTCAAAACCGGAGAACTTTGTAATTGGAATAGTTTGTAGAGCAAAACAAAGTAATGCAAATTTTCAATTCTTTCGTTTCCTTTCTACGTACAAGTTCCTTGCTCATTCTCACCCCATTTTGTAATCAATCTTCATTTACTTCCTAGCATCCTTCATCTCTCCCATCTTGGTCCAGAAGAGTGCTTCGGCTTCCCTCCAAACCCTCGCATCTCCCTTTCCAACATCCTTCGTCTCGAGAGGTTTGCCTTGACGAGGTTCCCTATCCTTGATCGCTTGAGGTAGCGTCATTAACGAAGGTAAGAGATCGTTTGAGAATGCGTCGGACGCTTCACGGGGTAATAGAGTAGGCAAGTGATCGATCGAAACCACTGTCAATGGCGGGCCTGCTTCGAGTCTGTTTCTCCACAAGTACCATGAGACGATCAGTTCACCAAACACAGAGAGTAGTGGAGGAGAGTGGAGTGTGTGTGTACCCAGAAACGTCGACAGTAGGTTTATCGAAAGTCGTGTTGATGTCGTAAATTGGGATAGGGTTGTTCGGGTTCGTAGTGTCACACGAAACGTCGACTACTACTCGTAATTGACGTTTGTCTCCGATTTTGGCGATCGAGTCTCGGTCGACGAAGGAAGGGATCTTTTTGGTTAGGTAGATGCAGTTGACGAAAATGTCGGATTCGAGAATTTCGGTGAAAGGTCCTCCTTTGGAAGTTTCCTCCATATCCCACTTGGCAATGTTTGAGCTAACAACACGGATTCCAGATTAGCTCGAGTTGTAAGGGGGAAGGAAAAGGGGATTCCGAGGGACGTACTCTTCGAATCCAGCAGCTTTAAAGAAATCGACAGCACCTCTTCCACACCTTCCAAGCGCACCAATGACGAGAGCCCTAGGTTTCCTGCCCAATTTCGCTTCGACCCTCCCCATCTCTCCCTTAACGTAATTGATCAACTCGTCTTCATTCGGGTAAGGTTTCAATACGCCCAACCTCTCCTTCTCTCCTTCACTCTCTACCTGTTTGACCAAAGCGAGGGCTCCAACTGCGGCACCTGCGAATCCAGCGTGGTAACCAAACGCAGCTACTCGTCTCCCCGACTCGTCTTGCAAGAATTCCAAATCGTAGAGCATTCCCGAAGGTTGACCTTCGTCCCATCGTTGAAGGACGTCGATCCAACCCCCTTGTTCTTTGTAACAGTGTGCGAACATGATGTGAGTGTGAGGTAACGCAGAAGTATCGTTGGGTGGTAGTTCTTTCAATCCGATGATAGGGTCTGAGAGAGGTGCTTGAGGCCAAGTGTTCCATTCGACCAATCTGCATCCGACGCTGTCATTTCGTAGAAGATTGAGTTGAATGCGATAAAGGGATGAAGCGAGTCAAAAGAGATGGGAGAGAATAAACTGACTCTTCATATTCCTTGTCATCAAAGATTCGTTGAGGATCACGTTCTACTGAGATTGTGAATCCAGCATCGATCAACTTCTTTGCGGTTACTGGAGTGAGAGCGGCACGGTGTTCAAATTCTTTGGTTTCGCATCGAAGCCAGAGCTATCAAGTTGCGGTTGAGATTAGTTTGGGGTGGTGGTTTGGAGAGTGAGGAGTATATACTCACGTTGACTGGAGACATGATAGGTAGTAGGTATGATGAGTGGTAGGAAGGAGGAAGAGCTAACTCTCGGCAAAATGACGACGGGTTTGACTCTTCTTCCTCCTGTTCCCGCCTCAACTCTTACCCGTATTCGACTAGATTACAGCCAAGAACCAGGAGTAGGGAAACGATCAGTTATGGGGGAAGGGGCGTCTATCCATTTACCACCCTCTTATCAAGCCTCCTTTTCCTCTCCTCTCGTAAACCCCCACTCTTACTCGTTCAACTCTTCAGACCAACTACCTCAATCAGCTACTCCTCTATCTCACCTACCTCCTCCAACTCAACCTACTGCATTTCAACACGAATGGAGTCATTTAAACTTGCCATTCGGAATGTTCTTGTTACAAAACAGGGCACAAGGTAAAACTTTAGACTTGTTGGGACACAAAACTCACAAAGGTGCACTGTAAGTACTTACCTATCCTCTCTCTCTCTCGCCGAAGAGCGATTCAAGTTGACGGACAATCCATATTCTTGTGAACGTAGATTTGGAGCACATCCAGTCAAACAACCTACTCTCAAAGGACTCAGTCTACAACACAACAAGAACAATCAACTCTTTTTCCTAGACTGGAACGGGCACCTGTACTCGGCAGCAGCTTCGAAACCCCTCGACGTAATCGGTAAGTTCTCTCTCTTCCATCTCCTTACTCTACTTCCTCGATATTGACCCCATTCGCTTGAACTACTGCAGATGATCAACTAGTACTCTCCCAACCCGGACCTATTCAGACTTACGCTTCACCGCTCTCGCACCCACTCCCTCGTTTCCACCTCGACCCCTCGACCCAGACCCTTCAGGTCATCTTCTCGCACGATCCCACCTACCCACCTCCTCTATCGACAAGCACCTCATCACCCAACGAAGAGTTTGACTATTTAATTGAAACGGTCCCTTTGAAACGTCAGAAACCTAAATCCTCAAACCCACTCGCTCTCTCCGATTTCAACTCGATTCCGGTCGTCGGTAAAGTCGTCAAGAATGGATTAGGAGGTTTATTGAGTCGTGTAGGAGGGGCTTCCTATCCAGAGGTGGATTCAAACGAGAAAGGGAAAAGATTACCTAGAACTCGAGATGCGAGTTTGCCCCCTCCACCAATCCCTTCGAAAGATCCACCACCTTTACCACCAGTACCTCCCTCGACTACTTCGTCGTCCTCGCAGAAACATAGGTTGTCCATCGTTTCAATGATCAGTCCCACTCAAAGTTCAATCTTGAAAGGTTATTCCATCATGTCACCTGAACAAACTCCTGATCCACAATCCCGTCCACCTACCGAGGAAGAGGAAGAGGAAGAACAGGAGGAGGAGGAGAGTGAGAGTGACGATGAACCTTTAGCTTATCGACCAGTTCGAATAGTCAAACTCAAGAGAAATGACGAATCAGGGAATTGGAGGGATAAATTCCCATTCACTCGAAGAGGAGGATCGGAACCTTCTCCCTCTTCATCCGTTTCGAAAGGAGGAGGAGGAGTCGAAGTCTCTCCGATCGGGTTGGGGTTCGAAGAACGTTCGGTCCAGAGTCAAGAAGAGGACGTAGAATCGAAAGATTTGATCTTGTCTTCGAATATTTGGGGTAACCATTTATCCCTGTCCCTTGACGCACCTTCACTCGCTTCTACTTCTACTTCGACGACTACTTCGACCCCTCCTTCGTTGACGAAAGAACAGGAGAGAGAAAGGAGGGAGAAGAGAAAGTGGGAATTGAAAGAGATGAGGAAATGGAGGAGACGCCAATTCGATGTCGTACCCGTTACGATTCGACCCGAACCTATTCGAGAGAGTGGGGGCAGTTTGAGAGTGAGGCATGAATTGGAAGAAGGGATGTATACGTTTAGGGGAGAAATGGAGGAAGGGGATCGAGATGAAGAGTTGGAGGGGAGTGAGGAAGGAGAAGAGGAAGAAGAAGGGTGGGAATTAGATCATGGTGATCCTCGAGACCAACAATTCAGGAGATCTTCTTCGTCCCTCGCTGCAGCACCGGAGGAGGAATCGATCAAGATGAGCGAAGAGAAGAGAGGGAGTGTCGTTTCGACTACTGCTAGATCAATGGTTTCGGGAGTTGGAACGTTCTTTTCCAACGCTCTGTTATGGTCGACTTCAGCACCGAGTCCGAATCCTACCTCGCAAGATGATGAACTACCACCATTACCTTTCGACGATGAAACTGAGGAGGAAGAAGTTTTGGACGAAAGAGATGCTGAAGAAGTCGGGATGGAGGAAGTGTTGAGGAGGTTTGGGGAGGACGAAGCGAAGAGGAAGGAAAGCTTCCAATCGGCTGTCGTACTCGTCCCGTATCAACAGAAGGAAGTGGAAACTCTTTCGAAGGACGAGGTAGGTTCTCCTCCTTTACCCGACTTACCTCAAGTTCCGGCGTCGAACGATATCCACAAGGTTCAACCACAAGAAGTACCTTTACCGCCGTCGATGGGGAACACTCCTAGGATTGATGAGGGGGAGGAGGAAGAGAGGGAGAGGGTTCTCGCTTGAGGGACGATGCAGCAGGAATTCTCGTGTTTCGTTCGTTCCTTTCCTTCGCTCTATGGTTCACCTGACTGTATTGTTGCTGTTGTCTCTCTGATCTGTCGTATACCGCTCTAATCTGTAGCCTGTAGTTTCCTTCTTGAGTTTCGTTTCGTTCTTTTTATTCGTTTTTTTCGTCGTTGTACCAACCTATACTGCAATTCGCTCCTTCTCGTTCTCGACTGTCTGGCATCGCACTCTCGTTACACGATTGGAGAGCGAAGAATGAGCGAGTTTTGATTTGGCGAGGTAAACTGTCGCTTTGCCGCGAAACTTTGAGGAGAGAAAAGACTCAACAATTTCTTGCCCCATCTTCAATTTCACCATTCAATCATGACACTACCTGTAAGCCACCTTGCGTGAATACCAGATAAGCACTTACTGATCTATCTAGTACCAAGTAGCGAAGAGCAGTCACTCAATTCCGTTCACTTGCCACCGCCGCAACTTCAACCTCTGCTTCATCAGCTGCTACACCTCACAGACCACGACTAGATGCACTGAGACAGGAAGGGTTAGAGATTGATGATTTCCTAGGGAGTGGTCCTATCGAGAAATCGCAGGAACGAGTACTCTTCTCCAAAAACCCTTCAAAGTGCGTACAACTCTCCTGCACCTCTTCTCGTACGAGACTGATGTAGTAGCCTTGTTGCGCACAGTCAACGATTACCGAAATACCTCAAGACAGCGATTCCAACGAGTGCGAGTTATAACAAAATCAAGAATGATCTGAGAGGGTTAGGACTACACACAGTGTGTGAGGAAGCGAGGTGTCCTAATATCGGTCAATGTTGGGGTGGAGACAAAGGTGATGCTACAGCTACTATCATGGTACGTCTCTCACCTTCAAAACACTTCCGCATCAAAAGGCAATTCCAGCTGATTCAGGTTTTGGGAGCATTGCTGTTAGTTGATGGGTGATACTTGTACGAGAGGATGTAGGTTCTGCGCGATCAAGACTAGTAAAGCCCCTCCACCGTTGGATGTGCATGAACCGGAGAATACGGCGGAAGCGATTTCGAGGTGGGGCGTTGGGTATATCGTTATGACTAGTGTAGATCGAGATGGTACGTATCCATTCTTTCCTGAGTCGTCCCGATGAGACTGACTTTCGAAAGTCGAGGTTTCGTAGATATCGCCGACGGAGGTGCTTCACATTTCGCCGAAACTATCAGAAAGACCAAATCAAAGTACGTTCATTCTCTCCCTTGCCTTCCTTTCGAGCATAACTTAATTCAGCTTCGTTCAATCCGTCAGAGCTCCTCAAATCCTGATCGAAGCTCTCACTGGAGATTTCCAGGGAGACGCATCCGCCATTTCCCTCGTCGCTCAATCTGGACTCGACGTCTACGCGCACAACATGGAGACGGTCGAAAGCCGAACACCGTTCGTTCGGGATCCTCGAGCGAAATACAGACAGAGTTTGGAAGTGTTGAGGGTTGCGAAAGAGGCGAAACCTGGGTTGATTACCAAGACTTCGATCATGTTGGGAGTTGGAGAAGAGGATCATGAGATTTTACAAACTTTGAAAGGTAAGTTCGAGGGAGATATCAGTCGTACAGAGATTCGGTTCGCAGACTGAAGCTTTGACTCGTTCAATTTACAGATCTACGAGCGAACAACGTCGATGTCGTCACTTTCGGTCAATACATGAGACCGACGAAACGACACATGAAAGTTTCCTCTTACATCTCACCAGAGAAATTCGATTATTGGGGGAAACAAGCAGAAGAGCATGGGTTCCTTTACTGGGCGTCTGGACCTCTCGTTCGAAGTTCGTTCAAGGCGAACGAGTTGTTGAAGAGTGCGGCAGGGCAGAGATTATTGAAAGGATTGAAAGGGAGGGATGGAGGAGTCGAAATGGTTGGAAAGGATGGAGAGAGGAAAGTTATGGAGGGTGTGAGGGCATAGGGGAGCGTTACTTCCGGACTGCATTGTTCTATAGCTGTATACTAGGGTTGTCTTCGTCTTTATGCCTCTCTCGCACTGTTCCGTACTCATATCCTTTCGATCTTTCTTTTGCGAAAACGAACATTTTTTTCAAACTTTCGTCCTTTCTCTTCAATCAGTGCAACGTTTTGTCCTCTACTGGACTAGTATGACTTGACGTATGAGTGCTCTCGTATCCTGGCAGGACAGAAACCCAAGAGAGCAAACTCGCACGTTCATGATTCCCATGAATTTGATTTCGAGGCAAACTCTTGACCTAACTCCAAACATCATGATTCTCTCCTCTGCGTCTGGGACAACCTTTGATAAGCTCTTTCCATCATGCATACGCTAGGTAGTGGCTCAGCTACTCCTAGGAGACGCTCGCTATTATCTCGACTAGCTCTTGTGAGTTCCCCTCCTGGACTACCTTTGTCTGGCTCTCAGCCGCTAAGGTCGTTTGTTGGTGACGGATTCGCAGACTACAAAGTACTTTGGACCATTAGGATGGACTGCATTCGGTGGACCTTCAGCTAATATCGTGTTGATTCGCAAAGTGAGTTCCTCTCATCGCTCATCTCCTCCTGCGTATTCAGAGCTGATGAGCTGCTGAGGAACTTCCAGATCTTTGTCACAAAGGAAGAGTGGGTGGATGATCAGACTTTCAACGATCTACTCGCACTAGGTAACGCACTTCCCGGGCCAGCCTTTAGCCAGGTTCGTCCTTCCTCCCTCCAGCGAGTGAATTACGCCCCGATGTGGACACATGCGAAAAGAGACGGTTCGAAGTGCTCAGTCAATATTCATACTGACTACTTTTTCCCGAGAAATAGCTTGCTTTCGCCATCTCCTGTTTACATGACGGTACTCTCTGCGGTCTATGGTCGTTCTTCCTCCTCACCGCTCCCTGTGCGATCATCATGGCTGGAGTCGCTTTCGCCGTTCGACGAATTCCCGAAACACTTCCAAATATCGTTTTCGCTCTCTTCACCGGTCTCAACGCTGCAACAGTCGGACTCGTCGCTCTCGCAGCTTATCAACTATCGAAGAAAGTCGTCACGGATCAAACCACTCTCCTACTCCTATTCTTCTCCGGAGCCATCGCAAGTTGCTACGAATCTCAATGGCTTTATCCGGTATTAATGGTCGCTGGAGGTCTCACCACTCTGATCGTCGATCAAGTCGCTCTCTATCGCACCAGACGAACCATCAAGAGATCGACGAGTGCTACTCCGATCGTCGAGGAACCGACAGTCCCCGTCGAACAGATCGAAATGCAATTACCTCGACCTGCAGCTCCAGTCGCAACAAAGTCTAGTTCGAGCGGGATGGACACCGTGGAATCTTCGGGAACAACGATGAGGAGAGGTTACACGAACGGATCAGACTCGATTGAAAGGTACCCTACTCCACCTCTCGAGGAACCTCATCATCGACGAGGGATCACGGGGGAGACGAGAGAACCAGTCGTCGAGCCTGAGGAGGAAGTCTACTTCAAAATGACGATTAGACAAGGTCTATACATGTGAGTCTTTCTCTTCAATCATCTTCCGAGAGCTCGCATCGATGTTGAAACGGAATCTTTTCACAGCGCCGCTGCTTTCTTCGTCATTCTCATTGTCATGCTCGCTGTTCGAGGAGGGATCACGCAAACTTTCAAGGAACTTGAATTCGTCACGAATCTCCTTCTCGCCGGTACAATCATCTTCGTGAGCCTACTTCTTTTCTTGATCCGCTCACGCCTTTCGGCTAACAACGCGGATCTCGCTTTCAGGGTGGAGGACCAGTAGTCATTCCGCTCTTGCGAGGATACGTTGTGGAACCTGGCTACGTTTCCCCTCGAGACTTCCTCCTCGGTTTCGCCATTCAACAAGCTTGTCCCGGTCCAGTGTTCTGCTTTACGGCGTATCTCGGAGTACTCGTCATGTCTAGCTCGACTGCCTCAAGTATCGGAGGAGCGATTTTAGCAGTGACGGCGATTTTCTTACCGTGAGTCTACTTCTGACTCTCAGTTTGTGGCTCAAACTGAGGTGATCGGGTGTTGGCTCAGCGGGATCATGCTCAAACTCGCTTTCCTACCGCTTTATCAACGGTGGAAAACTGCAACTCTCGTACGATCGATTCTCCGAGGGTTCAATGCCGGAGCAGTCGGACTTGTAAGCATTGATCTCTCGTCTACTCGACCCTCCCAGCAGAGTTGACGCCTGAGATCTTGCTTCAGATCTATTCCGCCGTCTATCGACTCTTCCGAGTCGGTTTCATTCAAGCGGCTCCTATCGCGAGTACAGACGGAGCATCGTTCTCATCTCTCGACAGAGATGGATTCTGGGTCTCGACAGTAGCCGCTACGTTCATCGCTGTCGAGTGGTTCAAAGTTCCTACACCGTTTGCGATTTTGGCTGGAGCTGTAGGAGGAATGGCTTGGTATGGAGTAGTTCAAGCGTAGTGCTATCTTGCTATCGTATGTTAAATCGTTATATGCGTCTGTTCGGCAGAGTCGCAATCATCAGCGAATGTAGTATCGCTGATCAATAAAGCTCGGCAATAGATGATTTCCTCTAACGCGCTCCACTGTCACGCTTCTCGCTCTCTAGACCCCAGCGACAAGCTTTCCTGTCGTCCTGGTGAGATCCGTTGGCCCGAGACGCCATGGAATCGAATCAAAGCAGGGCTTGCACTGGTGTAGTCTGACTTTTTTCGAGTGTCGTCCAAACGGTCATTTCGAATCAGGCGCGGCTCTCGAGCGGTGTCCAACTTGACTCTTATATCTCGCTCGCATACAGGGTGTCAAGGTGGTTCGGCGCCCAAGAGTGGCGTTGAAGCAAAACGATTCGTCGAACTTTCCATCCGATCTTCGCTTCTCGTCAACTCGTCCTCTCATGGAGGGATTGTAGAGTATCTGTCTAGTGCGTTATGTTCGACGCCGACGTTCAACGAATCGAAGGATCGTATCCCAAGATTCCGAGAATTCGGTCGATGAGCGGCTTCTCTTCGATCAAATCGAGCAAGATTCAAGCGCAACGTAATGTCAAAATGAACTGCTTTCGATTCGTCCTTCTTTCTTCCCTACTTCTCACACACCTCTACTTTATCGTGAGTAGATTATTTCAGCCTATGTTCACCTACATTCAGGGATCAGCATCTACATTCAACCCATCAATCGTCGCATTCGCCATCGCAACGCTGTCGATCTCAAGGATTCTGGTGGCAGCGAATTCCAACTCCGATAGTCTCCTTACGATCGGCTCAGAGAATAGGTGTACGACTAGCAGAGGCGGGACGAGGACCATATCTTACGGATCGGAGGGGAAAAGCACTTGAAATCGAGTTCATTCAACTTCCTTACTAACCATCCCTCACTTTCTTATCTCTACAGTTTATCTATTATGCCTTCTGAACAAGTTATGAACAAGCCTGATGGCGCCACTTTTGTGAGTTCGGATCCGACTTTTTCACTTCGGGAACAGGATCTGACTTGTTCGCTTTGCAGACCGACTCTCAAGGCCACCCTCTTCAGGAGCCTTACGCCGCTCAACGAGCTGGAGCACAAGGACCTCTTCTCCTCCAGGACTTCAACTTGATTGATGCGTGAGTCTGTTTCCAGCGTTTGTCTTTCCGACTTCCGCTTATCCGTTTATCGACTCGTAGCATTGCTCACTTCGACCGAGAGCGCATTCCCGAGCGAGTAATTCACGCCAAGGGAGCAGGAGCTCATGGTACTTTCGAAGTCACCCACGACATTTCCGACTTGACTTGCGCGAAGCTCTTCTCGAAGGTCGGAACCAAGGTTCGCGCTACTGCTCGTTTCTCGACTGTCGGAGGAGAGAGTGGATCTGCCGACACTGCTCGTGACCCTCGAGG
>JGI24890J29729_1000393_pt1 | contig 28980 bp, 49 predicted proteins | sample FreactcultureFD7_FD_29729 | JGI IMG/M metagenome (IMG submission 29729)
TTTTCCATTGTCAGATTTCCTTCAATGTTGGGGTTAAGTAAAAATGATGATTAAAAGCACGGCTAGAATTGCGGCATACCAAAGAGCCTGTATGGATTGCCGGTAGTCTTCGATGCGCTTCAGGTGGAGGGCTTTGGCGTGGGTCATGGCGATTACGCCATGCGCATAGGCATGAGCACCATTTCAAGGCCATTGCTTCCTTTGATATTCGCAGGGGCGCTTGAATCATTAAAATAAAGGTCGATTACCGGTACTCCGCGCTTATCATCGTATGACTCAATTGCGGCCTTGCACATTTCCATGAGGTATCGCGCATTAAAGCGTATGCGGGCAGTATCCGGCGTAATCTCAGGAGTTACTCGGCGATGATCGGGAAAGTTTCCATCAATCAGCTTAAAGTTAGCCGATGACTGGAGCCTGTCCCATTCCCATAACTGGAGCGTCAAGGCGAGCGTAGAGTCATCAAACTCGAATGACACTGTATGCAGGCTTGTAACCTTGCGCGGCAACTTTCCAAGCCATTCTACTGCATCGGTGGATATGATAACCCTGAATTCCTGTGTAGTGGTATCTTGGACAAAGCTATCATCCTGCACTACAAGCGGAGTGACTTTCTGGCTTGCCAGCCTGTGACCGTCCGTTGAAAGCGCCAGCAATCCTTCCGGCGATGCCTCAAGGCATATGCCGTTCAGGTAATAGCGGGTTTCTTCCGTGCTCATGCAAACACCAACGGTCTTTGCAAGTTTGCGAGCCTCGGTAGCCGATAAGATGATTTTAATCATACTCAGATTTCCTTGTATGTAGCCGGGTTAAAATGAAGGCACGTAAGATAGTGTAGTGGAAAGTTGCCCCGCGCCCGTTTGCCTCAAGAATCATACCTTGCGATATAATTTAGCCTAGGTGCTAGCCACGGTGATCTAATCAACAACTCTTGAACGGCCTGACATTACTGCTTCGGTTTCCACTTTAATCAAATTCCTGATGGTTAATCGAACTGATCAAACTCTGCTTGGATAATATCTAACCATGCCCATAAATCTCCATGTTCAGATTCTTCGCCATAAAGATGAACCCATAGCTTTTCGGCTGCTTTCTTTGCTTTTTTGCGAAGGTCTGAAATTGGAAACTCAGTCATTTAATCATCTCCTCGTTGATTAATCTTTTCCGTATAAAGCTTGTCTGGCTATTTCGTTCACGCGGTCACAAACGGCGGAATAATCGCTATCGTGTTCACCATCGCTATTTGTTAAATTCTCAATTTTCCGCATGAATCCCATAAGCCGGTGTACTTCGTCACTTCCTTTTATTTCTTTGAACCCAGACGGCATAAATCTCTCAGCTAATCGGGCTTGTGCAATCGTGGTTGGAAAGAATCATCTGCACGTAAGGAACGAAACCAAGCCAGTTGCCTTCAAAATTGCGTTCGGTTCCTTCCGGGTCTGTTAGTGTCCAGCCGCTAATCTTCTTTGCGCGGGGTAAGTTGCCACCACAATTCCAAACATTTGCAAAAGAGCGGAAAGACCAACCCTTGACCGTATTGCCCTGAAGGTCTTTTACCGGAAGTGCCTTTGTCATCTCGATCCCCTATTGAGTTGTTTAAGCTAACAAGGGGAGCGTACTCCCACTGTTATTAACTGTCAATAACTATTTTCAGATTCTTTTTCTACGCTCTCATGATGTAATTCCATAAGGTATTCAGCCCGTTTATCCGCCTCGCGGTCTTCAAGGGCTTCGCGTGCCTTGCGCTGCTCTTCTGCTTCCATATTCATTCCCCGAAGAAGAGCCAGAGGCCGACTGTGCCGATAACCCATAGCATGAGGCGTGCGAGCACAAGGGCACATGCGATTTCTATAATCATACGATAACCTTTCTGAAGAATGTTGCGGGACGGCCTTGTCCCATTTCCCGAAGTATCTCTATTTTACCGGATTCCTTAAGTTCCATTGCCGCTTTTTCAAGTTCATGCTTTTTAATCCACCTGTATTTACGCTGCATGATGCGCTTGCTTACCATGTCGCTTTTCTCAAGCTCCCGCATGATAGCGCCCTTTCCACCGCCCTCCTTAACACCATGCGAATAGAAGCCTTCAACCTGCACAAGAGTCTTATTGTTTCTCGGTATTCCAAGGTAGCGCCTTAGCGCCATTTCAATCACCATGTCCGGGCTTAAACCCTGATTCGAGCATGATTCCATAAAGCGCTTGTAGATTGTTTCATCAAAAAACTTTATCTCCATTATCTCCATACTTTATCCTTTCTTGTATAGTTGCTGTTAGATGCAATTGTTATCTTATAGCTCATATGTCACTTAGTCAAAGTAAATAGCATTATTATACTTCTATGTTTGTTCCGTCCCAAGGGACTAAAGATGTGACATGACTATTTGTTGTTTTATATGTTTTTTTATTACTTTGTTCCCGTGTCCGTTTGTTCCCTTTAAATAGATGACGCTTCTCTCGCGCGTACGCGCGTTATCTTTATTAGAGAGATTTTTCTTTCTGTCTGTCTCTTAGGGACGTAACGGACGCGTGACGTTAGTGGGTGATAGCATTGATAAATAACAATTTCTCATGTCACACTTACGTCACACGCGGTTGGAACTAAGTAAACCACTGTATTATATGTTTGTTTTAAGTTATAGGCATTTTTATCAATTAGCTCTAAAATAAAGCTGTGCATGGTGTTTGGCTATCGTGGTATGGAATTGCCGGTAAAAGTGCTGTGCGGGCTTCCCTGTGGCGGTAAGGGGTATGTATTGCCATGCTTTCAAACTGGTGTTAAACTTCTGGAATATGGAACAAGTACAAGGGGAAGAAATAAAAAGCGGGTATACCGGGAAGATTACGAAGCCCAGTGAACGCTTCAGAAGCAAGCAAAGACGCGAGCAACACCGACTGCGCGTTCACACGCTGGACCTCAAGAAAATACGTGCTTATGCCGAGGTTGGATGCCCGCGCAGTGAGATAGCATCGCTGCTAAATGTCGGTGAATCATGGCTTGATGAGGCAATCAGAAAAGACAGCGAGCTTGAAGAGGCGATAATACTTGGCACTGCTGAATTTAAGAACGCATTACGCACAACACAAGCACGCCTCGCACTATCGGGCCATCCTGGCATGCTTATTTGGCTTGGAAAGCAGTTTTTAGGGCAGTCCGATAAACAAGAGAGTAAGCAGGAAACCACGGTAAACGTGGTACTCCAGAATGCCATGAAGGAATTACGCGAGCTTGACGCGGATACGCTTACGCAGATGAAATTACTCTTGGAACAAAAGAAAACCCCGCCAGCGATTGACGGGGTTTCCGAAGTTATTGAGAGTTAGTTACTGCTTAAGTTCATTGAAGCAAAGCCAGTTGCGATATTCATACTGGAGTAAATCGAAATCACGAAGAGAAATCTTGTCGCCTGCTCGCATTGCTGCGGCACAAGAGAACTTGTGGCCTACGCTGTTATAGCCTTGGCTATAAGCATGCAATGCCATGCGATACCACTCGCTCTTTTCATGCGCGGTTGGTTCAATGTCCTGCACATCAAGCTGCTTTCCCAATGTCGCCGGGTTCGTCGCAACTCTGGTCTGTTTCTGCATAGCCATTACTCCTTATGGTGTTGTGATTTGCATTTGATGTTGTCGCCCTGTTCCCACAAGTCGCAACGCCCCAAGTCAATGCTCGCGTCCTCAACAGCGCCGGATATGAACGGCACGCGAATGTGAGGGCACTCGTTGAATGTATAAAGCCAGATGATGCTGACGATTACAGTGGTGTAGAAAAAGATATGGAATGATTTCATAGTCAGATGTCCTTCTATGGTTGTTAGTCCGGTGAATGTATCATGATAGTTATGAACAGTCAATAACAATCTGCGACCAAGGTGTAAGGGGTTGGCGAGCGTGTGTGTGAGGGTAATGGGGTGTTGAACTCTGGAGGAGGAAGAGGGGCGGCAGGGGGTGGGGGCTGAGTTTGGACGCCTTGGCTTTGGCCGTGTAGGCTTCGACCATAATTTTTGCGGGGAAATCACACTCGTATATACACCACGTTTGTATATACACTAGTGCAATATGCACTAATGAAAAAGCACCCCCTTCACTTTAATCTTGACTACTCCCCAAAATTTTTCTGGACTTTTCAATGAAACATGTATATACATATACCCATGAGCACCTACTACCAGTCACATATCGCATGTCCGAAGCACCGTCATAAGTATAGGTGGAGCGAGTCCCATCTGTGCATGTCGTGCTTTGATTTCCATGACGAGCCTGTGGACCCCATGCCTCCTGACAAGAGGAATGGAACGGGAGAGCGTAGGGAATACCGTCACAACCATTATCTTAAAACCAAACTGAAGGAGCAGACCGTATGAACACCTCAAGGCTACCTAATATCATATTCAACTTTGTAGCCGTCTTCGCTATGGCATTCCTCCTGAAACCATATGCCAATGGCAAGCAGCCCGTAGGTAAGTTTGGAATGCTGCTTATCGTCCTCGCCGTATATACCCTTGGAAGGGTGGTGCTGAAATGACAAGACCTCGCGCAGGATGCTGGCTGCATGCGAAGCAGAACAATCTGCCGACCTATAAGGGAAGGATGCCGTGCAAGCGGTGCGGGATATTCGAGAAGTTCACAAAGAATAGCGAGTGCGTGAATAAGTGTAACCGCATCAGGAACCGCGAGTACCGGGAGTATTGCAGGAAGAATCAGGTGGAGAATAAGTCTTCGTATGCCTCGACCTCCCTTGGCATACCCAAGCCCAAGGTTACGCCGGAGGAGGGATGGCGAAACCTCTCTCCCGACTTTACGCCTGACAACCTCAGCACAGGATGGATGTAGTGATATGACGAAGTTCAGGCCCTCCGCCTTTCGGTATCTGGAGTATGGAGACTGGGTAATGAAGTACAGGCATAACTGGTCGCCGGTCGGAGATAAGGTTATGCAATCGACTCCGGTGGCGACCCTGTGTTGTATATACGGTAAGAAGAAGGCGCTTAAATGCTTCATGCCGGATAATATCATCAGGCGTCCGGGAGGCAGGGAGAGGATGACGGCGATATACAAGTCCTTCATGCGCCATGGACTGCCCATCACCGAGGACCAGTTTCACGCCATGGCCTTTAGAGAGGACAAGCCGGACCTTATACCGTCGATGGCCGGAGATTACATATGATTATGGAAGTGGCGTGCGGCGTGGTGCTGGGCTGGGTCTTTATCCTGATACTGAACGCAGTCATCATCTGGATGATGGATTAAATCGAACCCTTTACTCGCAGCCGGTAACAGTATATACATGGATTTATATGGAACCATTTGACATCGTTTCACGCCTTGAAGACCTGCGCATCACCTTTATGCGCGGGCATCAGGAGGATTATTCCGAACTGGTGAACGATGCCATTCAGGAGATTAAGGCACTCAGGGCGAGGCAGGTGATGATAGACCGTGAAACCCTGTTCGACCTTGACGCGCCCAAACCCTTTCAACGCGACCCTAAGATTATTGGAGAGTGATGTGAATTTTAATGATGAATTTGAGGCTTTATGCAAACTCACGGAATCAGCTTTAGCCGGAACAGCAACTACTGTCGCCACTCGCCATGACTGCACTGCTGATAAGATGGCAAGAACAGCGGTAGAGATAGCTAAGTCCGCCATGAAGGAGCTTAAGAAGAATGGCTGAGCCAATTATCAGGTCTATTGGCGTTATAGAGGAAATAGCAAAGAGCCTTGGTGAAGGATTGCTAAAGCAGTTGGCTGAGCAACTGGTGTATATAATGCGGGAGAATGAAAAAATAACGGAAGCCGCTGTGAATATCGTAGCTCAGTCAGGTGCGGATAACGGAGGCTATTCTTTCGGACCTCTTGCTTATAAAAAACTAATTGAATGTTGCCCAAAAGCTTATGAAATGCATGAGAATAAAATAAGGAATATATATGGCTGAGCCGATTGAACAGCCATACGAATACAAGCCGCCTGTCTATGAGCGCGAGCTTGTCAGGTTCATACCCTCGCCCATGATGACGCAGTACCACGAAGGATTGCAGCGTAAGTACGAAGAGGACCGGAGGGATTGGAGAAAGCTTCATCCCGACCGGGATTATAAATCATTAACCACAAAGGAAGACGAACATGCCGAAAGCAAAGAAGACTGCTCCATGGAGCAAAACAAAGAAGACCGTAAAAACTCTGAAGCAGAAATCCGCAATGCCGAAAAAGACCGCGAAGCGTATCTCGAATCCCAAAAGCGTAAAGCCGAAGAAATCGAAAGCCAAGCCTGCCAAGGCGAAAGCGAAAGGTAAGAAGCGCGGCGGACATCTCCACCCCTTTGCAGCCCTTGCGCAGCAGGTGAGCGCGCTGCAGGCCAATGTTGATTCGCTTCTTGCCCGCGTGGTGCATCTGGAGGAAAAGACTGCCGATGCCTCCGAAGCCGCCTGAGACTGATAAGTTCAAGACTGCCATCTCCATCCGTGTCGATACGGAGGTGCTGGAGTTCTATCGTAACTCCGGCAGGGGATGGCAGTCGCGCATCAACCAGTTGCTGCGTACGAACATGGATAGGCTGCTTAAAAGAAAGAGGAAGTGATGCTTGGAATTATACGCAGGATGGAATGGGAGCAGTTGCCGCTAATGATACCTGTCAAAAATGGATACGTTGAGGTGAGGAAGATAGAATTAAAGCGCAACAACGACCTGCAGGGTGTACTGCGGGAAATAGAAGAGTCGATAGGGAGTAATATTGATGAACGGTGATTTCAATCCCACTTGCGGCAACTGCAAATTTTACAAGCCGACAATAGGAAGGCCGTCCGAAGGACTCTGCCGCCGCTTTCCACCTGTAGTTATTCCACTTCCCCTGCCGCCGCCAAACCCTCCGGTGGCGCCGGTTGCCGTGATGCCGAATATGCAGGATTCCAACTGGTGCGGGGAATGGAAGGGAAAACATCTGATATGACCGATAATCCCTTCGTCACCCTTCCCCACACACGCTCCGATACCGTGAAGCTTGCGATTTCTTCATGCTCTAACCGGCCTATCGAACCACGCTGTGCAATGGCGCTCGCCATGATGGTGCATTACACCACCGCCTTTCAGGTTCCTTTCGGACTGCTCTTCCGCCTGCAGGCGTCCTTGCTGATGTCATCGCGTCAGGAATGCCTTGATGAGGCAATTAATGACGGATGCACGCATCAGCTATGGTGGGATGACGATATTGAAATGCCAGCGGACTGCGTTCTGCGCATGCTCGATACCATGAAGAAGAATCCGGAGATAGATGTCATCGCAGCCAACTACTGCCGCAAGCAGGACGAACTTCGTTATACTGCGGAAGACCTTGATGGAAATATGATGGAGTCTTACGGAAAGACCGGACTACAGGAGGCGGATAAGGTTGGTATGGGCCTGATGCTGGTAAAACTCAGGAAGCTACGCGCCATATCCGCGCCGCACTTTGAAGTGAAGTGGAGCGACAAGCACAAGCAGTACCGTGGAGAGGACCGCTACTTTACGGCCAAGCTGCGCGAGCATGGCATGCGTATCTTCGTGGACCACGATATCTCCAACTGGACGCAGCACTGGGGGTCGCTGGGATATTCCTATAAACTGTGGCATCCCGATGCGCAGGCTCCGCCGCTGGGCAAGATAATCATACTGGATGAGGAAAGCAGGGAAAGGGTTTCGGGAAAAAAATATGAGTGAGCCGATAAAGATAACCGATTACCGCCGAAATATCCTCGCATACATGCCGACTTATGCCCCGGAAGCAGGCGAGGAAGACGGCTTTGCCCGCCCTCTGGTGCGCCTGAACATGGACCAGATAGCCGACCGCATCAACGTGCTGGGGCCAAAGAGCCGCAACCGACCGTGGGTCTATCTCGACTGCATCGATTCCGTAGTGAACCAGAGGCCGGATGTTGAACTGGTGGTGGCGGATGCCCGCAGTTCTGAAATTATACGCACGCAGATGGCGATACATCATAAGCAGGCGAAGGGTTACGAACTTGCCTTTTATCCTGAAAAGCTGTCGCAGTGGGCGGTGATGAACGATATACTTGCGCGTCATTCTAAACCGGAAACCGAATTTTTCATCTACACCAGCAGCGATATTGTCTGGGCTATGGACTGGGTATCGGAGGCGGTAAAGGAGTTTGACAGGGACCCGGCTCTGCAAATCGTCTTCCCGATGGTGAATGCTGGTGACCTGTCGATGCCATTACAGCTTGCGCCTGGCCCCTGCGATATGGATATGCTGGACCCTGCGGACTACATGCATACGATAGGAGTGAAGGCGGCGCGTGCTCCCTGCTGCAATATGTACGTTGCCATGTTCCGCATGGATTTCCTGAAAACTTACGGCGGCTACATGGACCTCTTCAAGAACTGCTTCACTGAAAGCTTCCTCTACTACCAGTGCGAGGCGATGGGCGGGAAGATGCGGGTCATGCCAAGAGGATGGTGCTATCACCATAATGGTATCGATGTATGGGTCAGCGAAAAGGGCTTTTATGGCTATACCAGCGAGAAGCCTATCTTTGACAAGGTAATGGATGAAGTGGAGAAGGCAAGAAACGAAAAGGCCATGACCGTGGAATTCCTCCGTGATAAGCTTTACAGGAAGAATTCATGATCTATTTCTATAAAGACCCGCTGGCCGCTGCGTGGATGTCAAAACATTTCGGCATGAAGATAAGCCGCGATCTGGACGGTCAGGAAACTGAAATGACTTTCAATGCTTTTGTTCTTGGCACGCTTTATGAATTCAGTAGATTTTATATTTATACCTCATCCCTACATTTGCTTGAACCCACTCAGCAAGATATAATTATTGATGGAAAAATTATCCAGCGCAACGGCATTGCCTTCATATGGCCGGAAGTGGAAATATGATCGCTGAAGATCGTATATTAAAACTTGAGCATCAGCTTGTGAAGGACAGAGTGATGTTTGAAAACCTGTACCGGCAAGGTGATTTGGCCCCGGACTGGAGAATGCACTGCTCTCTTCGCGTTTCCGAGATAAACCTTTTGGTAGGCGAATCATGACCGAGGTATGGGATTCTTCGCTTGCGCCATTATGGAATAACGTCTGTCATGCGATTAGCCAGACGGTAAAATATTACCATTCGGAGAAAGGCGATCGCATCTGCAATATAGGCGACATAACGGATGCGGTAATGGCAGAAGTGAACGCATGGTGCAAGCGTCAGCCGGAGAATCAGGCGTCACACTATATGCGGGAGAACGAGAATCTGCGTACCGCTCTTAGCAGTATAGAGGGCTGCTGCATGTGGGCGTTTGATATAGGTGACCCGAAATACTATCCCGATGCATGGCTCCCTGAAAACCGGGCGAAATCGTACGCGCATGAAATAAATCGTGCCAGAAAATATGCCTTATGCGCCTTGTTTCCTGACAGGGCTGCCAATGGCGAATTTGAAAACCTCACTACTGACGATTGGTGTCTGATAGTGGATAGGTATGATAATGGAGAAAAGAATAATGGAAAATCCTAAAATAAAAATATCTGTTCTCTGCGCTTCGCGTAATAACACTAATGGCCTGCGCACGGTCATAGGCGCTCTCGATATGCTTAAAAGCAGGCAGCATGAAGTGCAATACATGGTTTCCGGTGATACCGACGACAAGGACACGATAGACACCATTGTCGGAATGAACTTCTCTGGTATGGATGTCTATGGATGCTGTAGCGAGCGAACGCCGTCACTCGGTGCGAAGTGGAATAAGGCAGCATCTACTCTTCCGGGAGATGTATATGCTATCATTACCGACCGCGCCTGCCCTGTCACACCCTTCTGGGATAACGTGATTGCCGATGCCGTTGAAAAGGACGCGAACCGGATTACATGGTGGACGACGAACGCAGGTCCGGTGATACCGATTGTTCCGAAGAAATGGTACGAGGCGGCTGGAAACCAGATATTCACCGATTATTTCCCCTTCTGGTTCGATGATACATGGCTTCATGAACTGTCTGCTATGGTGCATGGCTTGCCAAACTATCTGGTGCAGGCTTCCTGTTTTATTTATAAGAAGAGTCCTGTTACCAAGAGACTTCGTGACCTGCGCTTCTGGATGGATTTCTTTATAGCAAAGCGTCCTGAGCGAATCATGCATGCGTGTGAAATTCGCTCTAAACTTGGATTGCCCATGCCTGATATTAAACCAGTCGAGGAATGGTATAAGGGAACGGACGTTATGTGGGAACAGAAATGGAAAATGTGGGAAGAGGTAATGGGCGATAAATCCGAACCGGATACAACCTATCTGGCCGCAAAGAAGTCGGCAGAGGAATTCATGAATGCCAACCGCGCTTGAAACCCTCTTCAAGCAGAACCCGATGCTTGCAAAGGGCATCATCTATCAGGCTGCTGCGGAGAAGAGTCTTTATGAATTCATAAAGCTTATGTGGGAATACCTTGAGCCGGGACGCGAGTTCCGCGAGGCTCGCCATATCCGCGCCATGTGCGAGCATCTTGAGGCTGTCTCGCGTGGAGAGATAAAAAAACTTCTTATCAATATTCCTCCCGGCTTCGCCAAGAGCATCGTGGTAAATGTCTTCTGGCCTGCATGGGAATGGATTCACTGGTCGCACCTTCGCTACCTAACCTTTTCCTATGCCTCAAGCCTTACCGAGCGCGATAACGGAAGGTTCAGAGCGATTATTGAGTCAGACCTGTACCGCGCCTTATGGGGTGAGAAATTCTATCTGGTGAAGGATAACCAGATAAAGGTGGAGAATAACAAGACGGGATGGAAGATTGCATCGTCTGTCGGAGGCACCGGCACCGGAGAGCGCGGAAATCGCCTCATTATCGATGACGCCAATAACATCAAGGATGTGGAATCGAAGATTACTCGCAGTGAAACAAACCGCTGGTATATGGAGGTTCTCCCTTCCCGCGTTATCGACCCAAACGAATCCGTCTTTGTGAACATTCAACAGCGCTCCAACGAAGATGACGTTTCCGGCCTTATCCTGTCGCGGGATATGGGATATGAGCATCTGATGCTACCGATGGAGTTCGACCCTGACCGCAAGTGCGGGACTTCGATAGGATGGGAAGACTGGCGCGAAGAGGAGGGCGAGTTGCTTTGGCCTGAAGTTTATAATCAGGAAGCGGTAGACAAGCTGAAGTCCGACAAGGAAATGTCCAGTTATGCCTATGCCGGTCAGTATATGCAAAGCCCCGCCCCTCGTGGTGGAGGTATCATAAAATCTCTGTGGTGGAAGCTTTATCCTAAGCAGGGTGAGGTCTTTGATGAATACGGCCAGCCTTTACGCCCATTGGAATTCCCGGAGATGGATTTTATCATCGGCTCGGTCGATGGCGCGTTTGGCGAGAAGGAGGACAACGACTTTTCAGCCATGTCCGTTCTTGGCGTGTACCGCGAGGACGGAGCGCCGAAGGTTATCCTGATGTATGCATGGCAGAAGCGCTACCGCTTTCATGGAGCCGTTCCGGAACGGCGCAAGGGAGAATCGCAGAAGGTTTACCTTGAGCGCGAGGAATGGGGATTCGTGGAGCGTGTCGCTTATACGTGCCATATGCTGCAGGTTGACCGGCTGCTTATCGAGAACAAGGCTTCCGGCATCAGCTTGGGTCAGGAAATCAGGCGGCTTTACAGCAACGAGAAGTTTGGCGTGGAACTTATCAATCCGAAGGGCGATAAGATTGCCCGCGCACATTCCGTTTCCCACCTCTTCGAGAACGGTGTAATATCGGCGCCGAACCGGGAATGGGCGACCTTGGCGATTGATGAATGTGGAAAGTTCCCGAAGGGGCATGATGACCTTCCAGATTCCATCTTCCAAGCCCTGATTTGGCTACGCAAGACCGGCTGGGCGCTACGCACTAACGAATACGAGGAAGAGGTCGAGCCGAAAGAGTTTAAAGGAAGACAAAACGAGGCGATATACGATGTATAAATATGTTCAATCAAGAACTCATGAACAGGATCTTAACGGGAGTATATCTACTAGCGATTGGCCGTTTTTAAATATTCCGATGGAGGATAAAATGTACCAGAAATTCTACCTGACTACGCCGCAGGGTGAAAAGGAGCTTCGTAAGAGGCTTGAGGAAGACCCGGAACAGGTCAAGGCATGTCGCAAGCGACTAGGTGAGCTTGACCAACTGCTGAAATCGGATGAAAACCGCTGTCATGTGAGCAAGGACCAGCGTAATTTCCTCCGTCGCATGCTTCTGCCTTATTCAAACTGAGGATGGAATATGGGAATTGATGTTATTGTCGATAGTGATGACTTAGAAAAACTTCTTTATGTTACTGGCTGCATAAAGCAAATAGAAAGCGCCATTACCAACCAGAAAAAAGACCCTTGGGCAAAGAGCGCTGAATCTGGATTTGAACTGGCGCATGTTTCACTGAATAAAGCATGGCTGAATGCCAAAAGAGGCCGCGATAGGGTTCTACATAAGCCAACTGATTATGATATTTCGCAGGCAATCAACATTGCTGATTCTGGAATATGCCCTGATATGCGCAATCCTGATTTCAAACACCTGCGTATTCTTGGCCTCTTGGAGATGGGAAATATTTACCAAGTGACAAAATGGGCGGATACCGGAGAAGTAGAGAGCATTCCAAATCCTGTTACTCTTATTCGTCTGTCGCCTCGCGGAAAGCAGATTGCTATGGAATACAAGATGAGGAAAGAAGGCAAATTCCTTAAAGACAATGGTTCTGATATTGACGGTGATTTTGTTGAGACAGGAAAGTTGCTGGAAAATCATTTAAAATAGCCGTATAATGGCAAAATGCCAATTTCCCCTACAACATTGCCGGATAATCAGGAATTGCCCGCATCCCTGATGGGCGATGTGGATGTTTCTCTTGATGATGGCTCCGATGTCATCGCTGACAAGAGTTCTTATGACCCGTTGACGGGCGTGAGCATATCAGTATCTGAAAACGGCGATGTGGAGATAAATTTCGATGCCCGCAAGGAGATGGCGCAGAAGGACACTTCCTTTTCAGCTAATCTTGCGGAGAAAATCAGCGAATATGACCTTGCCAGCCTATGTGACGATATTTTACGCGGCATTAACGCCGATATCGAAAGCCGCGCCCAGCTTGAAAAGACGTATGACCGTGGAATCGACCTCCTTGGCCTGACGCTGGAAGAAGCATCGAGCGAGGCTACCTCCGAAGGAACGGTTTCCAAGGTTTACGACCCGACCTTGCTTGAGGCGGTGATAAACTACCAATGTACGACGAGCGCGGAGATGCTTCCGTCTGCAGGCCCGGTAAAGGTCAAGGATTACACCGATGAACCAAGTACCGACCGCATAAAGCTGGCCGACGACCTCGAAAACGATATGAATTATTACCTGACGGCGGTGCGTAAGGAATATTACCCGGATACCCGCCGTATGCTGTTCGCCCAAGGCTTCTGTGGTAATGGGTTTAAAAAGGTTTATAAATGCCCGATACGCAAGGCTCCGGTATCCGATTACGTGTCGATGCAGGATTTCATCGTCAGCAACGATGCGGTAAGTCTCGCCAACTGCGGACGCATGACGCACCGGACCATGCTTCGCCCATCCACGATGAAACGCATGATGTTGGCGGGTGTGTACCGCGATATCGACCTTGTGCATCCGCATGAGCAACCGACGACGACCGAGCGCAAGATTAAAAAGATTGAAGGCATCCTGTCACAGCCGCGCTACGAGGACGAAAGGCATACGGTCTACGAGTCCTATGTTGAGGCAGACCTGTCGTCATATGGCTTTGACGAGAAGGGGACGCCGGAAGGCTTGCCTCTTCCTTATCGCGTCACCATTGACAAGGACAGCCGGGAGATTCTGGAGATACGGCGTAACTGGAGGGAATCGGATGAAGACTTTAGGGCAATTATTCGCTTCGTCCACTATGGTTTTATACCCGGACTTGGATTTTACCATTATGGATTCATACACATACTTGGCAACACAGCACGAGCGCTTACGGCCCTTGGACGACAGCTTCTTGATGCCGGTCAGTTTGCTAACTTCCCCGGTCTTCTCTCCTCTGACATCGGCGGACGGCAGGACAGCACGCAAATCCGTGTAAATCCTGGCGGTATGAAGACCATCAAAACTGGAGGCATGAAGATTACCGATGTCGTGATGCCGCTCCCGTACAAGGAACCCAGCCAAGTCCTCATGACCCTTGCCAAGAACGTGTCGGACAATGCCCGCAGGCTTGCCATGACGGCACAGGTGCAGGTAGGCGAAGGTCGCGCTGATGTCCCGGTTGGGACTATCATGGCGCTTATCGAGCAGGCGACTAAGCCGATGGCGGCATTGCACAAGCAGAACCATTCCTCACAGCAGGAAGAGTTCGAGATGCTGAAGGAACTCTTTGCAGAGGACCCGCAAGCACTTTCAAAATATTCCAAGAATCCGCGTCGTAAGTGGCAGGCGGCGGAGGAATTTCAGGACTTGGACCTTGTGCCGGTTTCCGACCCGAATGTGCCGTCCCATACCCATCGCGTGATGATGGCAACCGCCTTGTCGCAGCTTGTAAACAGCTTCCCGGAACTCAACCGCACATGGGCCTTGGAAATCATCCTCTCGACCTTGGGATACCCGCTTCAGGGCGCCATTCAGGCTCCTCCCGCACCTCCAGGACCTCCGCCCCCTCCCCCGCCAGACCCATCCAAGATGGCAAAGATTCAGGTGGATGCCGAGAAGGAGCGTAGAGAGGCTGCTACCGCGCTTATGGAAGTGCAGGCGCGTGAGAAGGATCAGGAGATGGAGGACGCTAATGCGCAGGCTGACCGGGAATCCAAGGAGCGAATTGAGCAGATGAATCTTGAGGAAGCGAAACTAAGGACGGCATCGGAGATGCACAGCGCCGAGCGCGATAGACAGCATGAGGCGAATCAGGCGGGACTTGACCGCCAGCACGAACTGCAGAAGCCCGTTGAACCTAAATCCGAATAATGCTAATATGGTGAAATATGAATGAAACTCTCGCACAGCTTCTTCCTGAATTAGCGACCCCTCCGGCTCCCGCTGAAGAAGTACAGCCTGCTGCTGAAATTCCGCCCACTGTTGAAGACTCCGTTCCAGAAACTCCCGTTCCTCTCTCGGCGAGGGAGGAACTTCTTTCCCTTATTATTTCGGGAAGCGATGCGGGTGCCGGTGCCCTTGCGTGGAATACTGCGCTTACTGATACTGTAAACTTTCTTGACCTTGCTGATCTTCCCGCCATTCAGACGGTGGACAGATTGCGCGGTCAGAAAGAGGCAAATATTCGTGACAAGGTGCAATGTGCGAATTCTGTTCTTGTCCTTCTGGCGAATTACGGCTCTGATACGGATAATGCTGCTCTTGTGGCTGCGTGCGAAACGTATGCTGATAAGATGAAAACCATCATAAAAAGGCTGTGTTTATGAAACACGATGACCACAAACATAAGAATGCCGAACGTATTCTTAAACAGGCTGGTTACTCCTGCAAGATTGGCACTTATGCCAAGGGTGGCGCTGTGAAGCATGACGATGAGCCGGAAGACGAAAAGCTCATCCGTAAAATGGTCAAAAAAAAAGACCTGAAGAAGCCTGAGAAGAAGGCGGAGGGTGGATTCGTCCACGGAGGCATGCCCAAGAAGCGCCTCGACAAGATTTTCCGACAGACTGATAAGGGTGATGCCAATACCTCGATGCCCTTCCCGACCGGCAAGGAGAAATATGCTCGCGGCGGCAAGGTGAAATCCAAGGGTAAGACTCAGGTGAATGTGATTATCGGCAATCCCGGAGGCGGCGGCGCTCCTGCTGGCCCTCCTCCGATGATGGCCTCTCCGCCTCCGCGTCCTCCGATGCCGCCAATGGCTCCTCCTCCGGGCGCTATGCCGCCTCCGGGTGCGGGCGCTCCTCCTGCCGGTATTCCGATGCGGGCGAAGGGTGGGAAGGTGCCGAAGATGGAATTTGGTGGAGGCGGCGGAAAAGGCCGCTTAGAAAAGATTGAGAAATACGGTGAGAAGGCTAAGAACTAACGTAATAGGCTAGAGATTTTCTGCGAAGTGCATACTGCAAAGCATAGAGCGGGATATTGAAGCGACAATCGCACGGCAAAGAGCCGGTCAACTAGCAGGGCTAGTTGCGTCAGTATCTCCGATTGGAGATAGATGGTTATCAAGACTCACGAAGATATAAAAGTTGGCTCCGTTCATATGTTAAAGAACGGAAATCGCGCAATCATTCTACACAAGGATGAGATAACGCAATCAATAATTTGCTACGATTTCACGCTCGCCAAGAATGTCACTTATTCCGAAAAGGAAGTCCAAGATAAGTTTTTTTCCATAGGACTGTGGGATATTGAATGGCCGAAGGAGATGGCATATTGCGATGGTATTGCCAGCGTGACGACGATGGAGGCCCATGCCAGAATTCTTGGTGATAAAAAAGTTGTAGAAAGCCGAATGGCTCTTGAGCGGGCAGTTGAATCCAGCGAAGACGACGATGGTTTAATTACATGCGGAAAGTTAATATGGTCCGCAGAGCATCAGGAATTTGCAAAGCGTATTGAAGTCAGCCGTGGTGATAATTTTCTCAAAATAATGCGCGATACCTATAATTCGCTTGGCGATACTATCGACGCTGCTGCTGCCGATACGATTGTTTTGCGTATACCTGTCGCATTCAATTTCTTCTGCGATTATTGGGCGGGCAAAAGATACTTAGCTATGTATACTAGATTTTCACTTCTAAAAAACAATGAGCAGGTGAGAATCGAATGGGGAGATAAGAAGGGTGAGGGTTTGTGAGTTCAAAATTCAGGGATATGCTGGAAACACGCATCAGGGAAGAAGCCCTTGAGCGCGGTGATTCATTTATCAATAGCCGCAACGGTGATATACATGAAACCGGTGTGCAGCGCGGATTCCTCATGGCCCTCAAAGAAGTTTTGAACTGGTCACAGGAAATAGAAAGGAAATTGAATAATGGCTAAATATATTGCCAATCCAGTTGAGGTGGATGCTTTTGTCATCATAGCAATCAGTAACCCTCTTTCAAGAATTCAAGCGCCGGTCGGAGCCAAGATATGCCTGACGCTGGATAATATGGAGGATAAATATCCCGATGATGGCATGCTTGCCCGCTATTCGCCCAAGGTTGGAGATTATTGGGTTATCCAGGCTGATGGATATATCTATATTAATCCCAAGGTTGTTTTTGAAAGAAAATATTCACAAGTAGGAGAATTTCATTCATGAGTGCATTACTGAAAAAGGAACACGAACTCGGATTCTCCAATCGCCGCGAGCGCGACAATTACGGAAAGAATATTCACAAGACCACGGAATACGCAGCCAACCCTCATAGGGCTATTCTAGACTTCATCGCACCTTATCTCGATGACATCCATCTATCTGCAGACAAACTTTTAGTGGCGACCTATCGCCAACCGGAGAAGACGGAAGGCGGAATCCTGCGCACCGATTCAGCGCTTGAAGAGGATAAGTTTCAGGGGGCTGCCGGATTGGTGCTTAAAGTCGGACCTGCTGCCTTCAAGGACGATGCTTCCGTGACATTCAAGGGATTTGAGGCCAAGGAATTGGACTGGATTACCTACCGGCCCGTACATGGATCGGCGCGTGAAATTGCAGGGCTACATTGCAGGTTCCTGCAGGACTTGCACATAGATGCAGTCATCTCAGACCCAACTTTAGTGTGGTGATATGCCGAAAGAGAATTTTAGAGACATATTGCTTCCCGGAGTTATGTGCATGGTGGCTGAGATGGAAGCTTGCATAATGGCAGATTTTAATCGAATCGCTGATGCTGCCAGTAAATCCGAGAATATGACGGAAAAGAATTGGGCAAGAGTTGGACGTGCAATTCTTAATGAAATTTCCATGTCCTATTTTGGAGTTCCTGAGAGCATGTCGTGGGGTGATGGCAATAAAAGAGCAAGAACTATGCTTAAAGAAGGAACTATTTTTAATATAAGAAAACGGGAGAATGATTAATGGTCGAAATACCGAAAGTCGAAGAAAAGAAGGTTGAATCAGCGCCTGCCGTTATCATGTCGTCTGCTGCAATCAAGCCGGAAGAAATAGAAATAGAGCATGAGGATGGTGAAGGCACTCCCTCTGTAGTACGCAAACCGAAGGATGATCCTCTTGCCGAACTTCGTGCTAATCAGGAATCCGCTGAAAGAGCGCTGAAAGAGGAAAAGGAGCGGCGTATTACCGCCGAGCGCGAACGCGATGCTTCCAAGGCGCAGGTGGAAACCGTTAAGACCAACCTTGCAAAGAGCGAGACTGATAAGGTGGCGGCGCAGGAAGCCGCGATACTTAATCGGGTCGAGAGCGCTAAGGCGGAGCTGGTTAACGCCAAGAATGCGTGGATTGAAGCGGTCGATACAGGGAAGTCAGCCTCTGTGCAGGCCGACCTGCAGGAGAAGATTGCCGATGCGACCTATAAACTGAATGGCGCAGTTGGCGCGAAGACCCATTTTGACAACTGGAAGGAAGGCCAGAAGAATAAACCTGTACCCAAGGCTGCGGATGACAATGTATCTCCTGCTGCGAAGGCATGGATTGACTCACATCCACGCTTCAAGACTGATACGAAATACCGTCGCGCTGCCGAGAGGGCGCATGAAGACGCGCTGGATGATGGCGTTTCTGCCGACAGCGATGAGTATTTTAAGCGTATCAATGCTGCCATAGCGCCATTTGAGGGTGGAGAGCCTGCGGCAACACCTGCTCCGGCCAGAAAACAGGCATCGGCAACGTCTACTGCCGCGCCTCCGAGCAATGATTCCGCTGCGGCAGGTGCCAGTGGAGGTAATGCAGCGTCTGAACGGCGTGAAGGACGTAAAACCTTCAAGCTGGACGGCGCCATGCGCGAGATGGCTATCAAAACTTATGGAAAGAATTCATCTTTCAAGCTTTCTGACGACGAAGCATACAAGAAATATGCTGCCCGTCAGTTGGAAATCAGGGAAAAACGCGCAAATGGTGAAAGGATTTAGTTATGGTTGAAGTTCCGGCACAGACACAGGTAAAGCCTTGGGATGCTACTGCTCTGCAGAAGCCAGAGGCGATGGCAGTTCATAGAGAGGCTGCCGAAGCATCTCCCTTTGAGGTGAAATCGACTGCTTCAGTTCCTCGCAAGGCAATTTCACTTGCCGATTTTCAGGATGTAAAGCGCGATGTCGATGAAGCCAAGGACCATCTCTATATTCCAAAGCATCTGAAGCCTGATGGCATTGCAATCGAGTGGAAGCGATACTCTGTCTTCAATAAAGAGGACAAAAAGCATCGAATGGAGGTTTACCGCGCTGGCTGGCGTGAACTTCCAAGTAATTCCGCTGGCTTCGCAGAGCATTTTGCCGCTTTTGTTACCGGTAGTATCTTTGAATACGAAGGCTTGGTGCTTATGTACCGTCCGCAGACCATGAGCGATGCGGCAAAGAAGGAAGAGGCGCGAAAGGCCGGTTCTCTTGTGCAGGACAAGATGGAGGAGATGGGTATGGCTTCACCCAACAAGGATATTCCTGCAAAACGCTTCCAGTTGGAGCGTGGTTTTGAGGAAAAGTTACCCGGTGGCAATCCTGCTGCCGTGGCAGTTCCGGAGTAATATATGGGATTTGTCATATCGCGTGATACAGGCGACGGGAAGCCACCTCTTTTCATGAAGAACAGCGTGAATGTCTTCGGTGACTTACCTTCAGCCTTTAATTTTCCGACCGAAGCGCTGGCTCACAAGATGATTGACGACAATTACGATGTGCTTTCGGACTGCATCATCCTGCCGAACGATGAAACGCTGCTTTCTGTCACCAATGAGCGTTCCAATGAAGAACTCAGCGGAATGAAGATTAACACCGACCATTTACCATAAGGAGAAACGCCATGACTTCTGATTTCCTGACTGAACTGAAGAATGAGGAGCTTGCGATTGTCGCAGGTCCTCTGGAAGACTTCCTTGTAAGTTTGCAATCGCCCGATGTGAATTATTTATCAGTTCTTCATGCGGCAAAGAACCTTCAGCTTAAGGTTCTCATGCTTGACGGACCTGCGCAATCAGTGTTCATTAACTTGATTGCTACGTCACTTCAGGCTAAACTGAAAAGCATACTTACTCCTCCGGCGACTCCTCCAGTGACTCCTCCTCCAGCGGCGTAAGTATGTAACCCTTCTAAGGGGATTTTTATGAACTTCTTTAACCCATTTAAGAGAATATGGAGATTTCTTATGACCTTTGAAGACCAGATGTTGGCAACGCTCAACAACACCAGCACGATTCTCACGAATCAGGCTGCGATTCTCACTGCCATTCAGAGCATTCCCGGAGCCAATACTGCGGCAATCACGAGTGCTTTGGCGGCAATCTCGGCTCAGACTACTGACATCGATACGCAGATCACTAATATCAGCGCTCAGTTTCAGCCGACTCCGACTCCCACTCCTGCCCCCACTCCGGCTCCTACTCCGGCGCCGTAATGCGCTTCGCTCTCTTCACCCTCCTGCTCATCCTTTCCGGATGCGCAGTGCAGGGTGTCGAGTGCATTGACAGAAATGTTCCTTGTGTGGTGACATTTTCATATGACTTCGCATAGCGATTTAAACGCCGCACTTCTCTGCCAGATACTTTACGACCGCCCATCCTATTTCGACAGGATTATCGATATCGGCGGCGTATATGCAGGCTTCAAGCTTATCTCAGGTATTCCAACTTTTGTCTTTCGTGGCAGCACTACTGCACAGGACTGGTTACGTGATTTGGAAAGCATAGAGATTGCGCAGCATCCTGCACTTGGTCCTGTTGGCAAGGGATTCGTGCGCGGGATAGATGAGGTGTTTGAATTCATCCAGCGCAATATAACACTTCCTGACGAAATTATTCACTTCTATGGACACAGCCTTGGCGGTCCTCACGCTGCATATATGGCCGGATTATTTATCAGTGCCGGATATAAGGCGGAACTTGTGATGTTTGAACCCGCACGTTCTTGCGGGCAGAAGATGATGGCGATATTGACAGGCCATAATGTGCGTTGCTATCGAAATGGCGACGATCCGGTGCCGATTGTACCTCTCGGCCTTTATCATCCCTCTGCGCTTATTCAACTTGATTGTGATGCGGTTCCCGGCGATATAACTCCGCTGAAACGCCATCATATGCCGCTTATAATCACGGCAATAGCGCTGCGAGAAAATGGATTTTATGACAGCACTCTTTCGACCTGATGCAATTGTGTTTGCAAATCAGTAATAAAGTGTTATTATATGAATATTGAAGTTCCTTTGGGCGCCCCAAAGGGTAGTTAAAACGAGTAAATCTTCCGCGCCGGAATGTATTGCTCATCTCTCTCGGATACAGAGACATGGCACAGAACACATTCGCGCCTAACGGATTTAGCTTCATCCGTAACAATCTCAGTGCAGCCCCGACCTATCAGACCACGCTTGCGGAGATTTCTTCCGCAAATGCCAATTCGTTTGGCAAGGGCGATGTGGTCAAGCTGCTCTCCACCGGATTCATTGACCGTGCGCTGACGACCGATACTTCTTTCTTCGGCATCATCGATTGGGTCGAATATTATGACACAGTGCAGCAGAAGAAGATTCGCTCACTGGCATGGCAGGCCCCTGGTACTGCGCTGGCAACCAGCATTTATGCCTCAGTCATTACTGACACTCAGGCGGTATTCTCGGTTCAGGGCGGTGCAACCAACACCGGCCCGTTTGTTCAGTCCAATGTCGGACTTAACGTCAATTTTGGCGGCAATGCGGCTCCGAATACCACGACCGGACTCAGCACGGCCTATGCCGACTTTGCGACGGTATCCACCGCAAGCACCTATCCTTTCCGTATTCTTGGCCTTGGATACAACAACTATCTGGGTCCCATCGGGAATCTTGGCTACGACAATACGATTGCGAACAACATCATCGAAGTCATGGCGAATCCCACCGCTTGGTTGGGCACTAGCGCAACCGGCATATAAGGGAGTTAAAAAATGGCTATTTCACTTGCCTATATTAAAGACCTTCTCCTGCCGGGCGTCATGGAACTCCCCGGTATGTACGAGCAGATTCCCATGCAGTGGTCGAAATACTACAGCAAGAGTACATCGCAGATGGCGGTCGAGCGCTCGGTTTCGATGCGCTATGTCGGCCTGCCGTATATCAAGGCTGAGGGTCAGGCAACCACCTTCGATAACAACTCCGGTCAGCGTTACGTCTATACGCAGGAGCATATCGAAATAGCCCTTGGATACGCTCTTACCCGTAAATCCATCGATGATAACCTGTACAAGACTGCTTTCGACCCGATGAACCTCGGCCTTCTGGAATCCTTCCAGCAAGGTCAGGAAATCCTCGCGGCGAACGTGCTGAATACCGCAACGGTCTATAACACGCAGATTGGTGGTGACGGCGTATCGCTCATCAATACGGCGCATCCTGTCGATGGAGGCACGGTAGCCAATCAGCCGACGACCGATGTGGACCTGAATGAAACATCGCTTTATAACGCTCTCATTGCGATTCGTGCTTTCCGCAATAATGCCAATCTGAAAATCTTCGCTCGCGGTCGTAAGCTTCTGGTTCCGCCCTCGCTTGAATATGTGGCATCGCGCCTCACCAAGACCGAACTTCGTCCCGGTACTGCCGATAACGATGTGAATGCCCTTATTGCCACCGGCCAGTTGCCGGAAGGCTATGAGGTCCTAGACTTCCTTACCTCGCTGTATGGATGGTATGTCCTCACCAATATCAAGGGGCTTATCTATCTTGAGCGTATTCCGTTTGAGACTACGATCTGGACGGACGATACGACCGATAATGTGCTGGTAAAGGGCTATCAGCGTTATTCGTTCGGCTATAACGATTGGCGCGCACTTTGGGGAACCCAGCCGCTGCTCTAATTTTTAACAGGGATTAAGCCATGTCAGGCACAGTAGTTTCAGGTCCGATTATTACCGCTGGCAACATGCTTGATGCCATTTCTGCGTCCGCGCAGAACACCGATCCGGTGGCAGGACCGAATCTTTCCTATAATGGCGATGGATTCCCTGATGTTCGCTATTATCCGATGCCGAAGGATGCTCTTGATAATCCGGGTGTCGTTTATGCGTTTCAGGACACACCTGAGATTACTGCGGTAAACGCGATTCCTTCGACTGCCGGTACGTCTGGTGGACCGGCGAATGTCGCAAGCCCTCAGCCTGCCATAAGCGGCGTGGCGATGTCGCTGACTACTGGCGATTCTGTTGGTGTATCGCGCAATGTTCCCTATCAGAATTTTGCCACCAAGGCGCTTACGACCGGGGCAGTTCTTCTCGACCTCGGAATTGAAACCCCTAGCGTCACTTCTGCAAGCAAGACGGTGACTGTTATTGATAGCTCAGTATATCGTGTCGGTCAGCCGGTTATCATCACTCAGGCTGGAAATGCAGCAGGTACTGCACCACTCTTTACCTATGTCACTGCGCTTCCTACTGCAACGACCATCACTATTGCCGATGCGGCGCTTGCGACCAATTCCACGACCTGCCGTATCTGTTCTGGCCTCCCCGGCTGGGCCAATACGACTGGAGCCGGGCCAATTCGCCCCACCTTCTACGCGCCATATATTGCAGGTGGTGCCGGACTCTTTTTTGACGCTACTCAGGCTATTGAGCGCGGCGTATCCATTGTTGGTACGGTTGCTGCAACCGGAGGTACGTTTACCATCAAGGGTGCCGATATTTATGGTCAGACTCAAAGCGAGGTTGTCACTCTGATTTCTGGCGCCAGCACTGCGAAGTCGGTAAAGGCGTATAAGGTCATCAATTCGGTCACTCCCGGCTTTGCGGACAGCACTCACACCTATTCCGTGGTTACGCAGGACCTGTTCGGATTCCCGCTGCGCAACGACTTCTGGGAGAATCTTGACATCTATTTCGGCCAGACCTTCATCACCTCTTCTACCGGATGGACGAAGGGTGACAGGACATCTCCTGCGACTACCAGCACTGGCGACCCACGTGGCACTTATTCCCTGCAGACTGCATCGCAGGGTGCAAATCGCCTCATGATATTCCAGACTCTTCCATTCCAGAATCTGGTGCGCGCCAGCGCTCAGAATCCCACGTTCCTTTACGGCGTAACCCCGGTATAGGAGGTTCCGCTATGATCCCACAAGTTACTAGCCAGAGTCTCACATCAGGGGCAAGCAAGCCTGTCGTTTACGACATCTTCCATGATCCGTTTAATGTGAGCCTATTCTGTGTAGCAACCGGCACGGTGAATTATACGGTACAGCATACCGGTGACGATATTATTAATATCGGTGCAGCAGCCTGCACATGGTTCAACCATGATAATTCAAATTTGGTGAATGCAACGACTAACCAGAATGACAATTTTGCCTTTCCGGTTACAGCGTCCCGCGTCTTTCTGAATTCTCTCGGAACAAATGCTGGAAATATGGTGAAGATGACATCAATTCAGGCAGGCAGTGCGGGAGGGCCATCATGATATGGCTATATCAGGCATCCCAGGTGTTTCAGCAAATTCAGGTCTATCGGCAACTCCTTCGGGTGTAAGCGCAAATCCCGGTGTAAGTGCTATTTCGTTTGCTCAGCTTCCATCGTCTGCAACATCAACTGTCGGCTTTGGGGATAGCATAATATTTGGACAGGGTGCCAGCACCGCTGCACAGCAATGGTATAATATTTTCTTCACTACCTTGGGTGCGACAGGCGATAATCAGGGTATTTCCGGTACAGTCTTACAGAATCAGAATTTATCTGGCGGCTCTCCGCAAGCCAATAATGGCCGCTCTACCTTTGTTGCCCGCACTCTCGGAGCCAACAAGAAGCAATATGTTATTTCCGATTATGGCTTCAATGACATGCGCTATACTGGCGCACCGGCAACGATGAATCTAACGAATTTCATTTCCGATTATCAGGCCGTTCTGAATGGATGGATGTTGAATGCATATACACCAAATACGGTGATAATTGGAAAACCGTACTTTATGGACACCGCTGGATTTTCTTCAGGAAGCGCAGGGTTTACTGGAAGCAATGATACTGTCAACCAGTCTTACGGAACTGCTGTTGCAAATCTTGCAATAGAATATGGCTGTTTTCTCTTCGATCCATATACAGCGATGGCAAATAATGGAGGCGCTTCCTTAATCGGCGGTGACAATATCCATCCTACAGATGCAGGGCATGCTGTTATTGCTGCCTCTGCTTTGGTTGCAAAGAAGAATACACTTCTTACCCAGATGTCAGGAGTTACCCTCATATCTCCCACCATTGGACAATTGACGCTATCTGGTACTGCAGTAGGCGGAGCGACTTCTTACGATATTCAGGTTGGAATCAGCGGGACCTTTGCCTTCGCTACTACTTTCAACGGAGTATCCCCCACGAATACATTTACCGGGCTTGCGGCGGGTAATTATGTAGGTCGGATTCGGGCAAAATTTAGCAATAGTACTTTCACGCCTTGGGCGTTCTTCTCTTCTCCTATCACAGTGGCTGGCGCGAGTGCTCCTCCGACGATTGACGGAACTCCTCCTTCTTCTGTTACTGGAACGACCAGTGCGGTCCAGAGCATTACGACGAACGGAACGAATAGAATTATTATAGTTTATGGTGACGTTTCTGGCATAACTGGTTCGCCTGCTGTTTCCGGAGTTTCCGATACCCTTGGCCTCACATGGACAAAGCGCACTTCTTCGGCTTTCCAGCTAGGACTTGCCAGTCAGGAAATATGGTGGGCGCTCTGTCCGTCAGCTAATACCACGACCGTTACCATGACAGGAAATGCGAATGTCACTGGATGCCGCATGGAACTTGTGGCCTATGTCGGGGCGAATACGACAACTCCATTCGATGTAGACGTAAGCCTGCCACAAAATATTGTCGGGACTACAGCAACCAGTGCAGCGGCGACGTTCTCTACTACGAATGCAAATTGCAGGCTAATAGGTCTATTGCGGTCTCCTGCCACGCTTGGAACTCTTACGCGCCCTGCTGGATATACACAAGAAACCAGCACAAGCGGTACAGCAACAGATGTCTCAGCACTCACGGTTACTTCGACCCAGAGTGGCGTGACTAAAACATGGTCGTGGACAGGGGCAACCACGGCAAGCTGTTTAACAGTTGATGCCCTTCAGAGCGCATAATATGAAAAAGATATTCCTATTCCTCACAGCCATTCTTCTCTCATCACCTGTCTTGGCGCAAACCAAGCTGAGTCAGATTCCGTCAGGAGGAACATTGAACTCTGCCACCGATCAGATGGTGACGGTGCGCAATCACAATCAAGATGTGCTTACGACTCTAGGTACGATTCCGGTGTCAGGAGGTGGTACTGGCGGAACGACGGCGCAGAGTGGTCTGAGCAACCTCTTTGGCTATTCTCTCGGTAGTGCTGCTCCGATTGTTATTCCTTGTACAGGTGGAGGTGATGAAAGCGCACTTTCGTCTGCGAATGCCTTAGCTGCACGCAACACGGCCATGCTCCTGCCGATGGGTACTCAGCCCTGCCAGATGAATAACCGCTGGCAGATGAACAATAACGGGTATTCGGCAATCATGACATGGGGCGGAGGTCCGCAGGAGATAAATACGGCGAATAATGCCGTGCCACGCATGATAGCCAATACCGATAATATTGCGCAGAATGCACCTGCTCAAGGTGCGATAGACATGAACGGTCCTCGCGCTCTGACGTGGAACAGCACAAATATGTATGGGACAAATATTGCCGCCCCTGCTGCGCTTATATATAACAGCGCTCAAAGTGGCATATGCTGTGCCAGCAATGTGATTGATGCCATCAATGCCAGTTTTGGCAATGCGAATGCCTTTCTGGGATGTCCTATTGACGGCCTGTTAAATTGCATTCAGGCAGGTGGTGTTTACACCGGGACGATTACGAATGGCGGGTCTGGATATGTGGATGGAACCTATACCGGAGTTTCCTTCACTGGCGGGTCTGGAACGACTGCAGTAGCTGCAACGATTACTGTCGTCGGCACATCAGTAACAAGCGTAGTTCTTGGAGGTCAGTTCTGGTCTGATCCGGGAAAAAACTATGTAGTTGGCGATAATCTGAGTGCAAGCAATACCAATCTCGGTGGTTCCGGTTCAGGCTTTGTGTTCAATATTACGCGTATCATGAAGGCGACTCCTACTGCCGCAAACACCTTGCCACGCATTACCAAGTCGCAGATTTCTGATGTGGCGTGCGGCCTGTGCCTGAATTTCTCCGATACCATGATTTATGATAGTGAGTTCACTGGTATTACCGGCACGGCCATTCAGCCTATTTTCGGTGGCGGAGGCATGCAGATAGGCTTTAATCGCTTTGAATTCCATAACTTCGGGATAATGCTTGGAGGGCCAAATGCTGCTGGTGCTCAGAATGGCGGCACTTATGTTATCGGGTCCTCTTTCGACTCCCTATCGAACCAGTATGATACTGCTTGGCGCGTGACCGACCATCGCAATATCCAGTTTGGCGGCGGCGATGGATTTATTGCAGTTGGTAACAGCGCCATACGCACGCGCACGACTGTCTCCCCCTACCTTGCCGGAGGAGGTCCGGTTGCCCTCAAGAACGCACTTTGGGTCGGTAATGTGGATGGCTCATCTCTTGGCGGTGGCTTGAATCAGCATTGTTATGAGATAAAGAATTCAAGTGGTGCTGTCACACCTGATTATGTGGTGATAGTTGATAATATCTGCAATACGGGAGCGACAACTTCGCCTGTTCTTTTCACTAATATTCCTGCGCATTTTGTAGTTGATAACTCAGGCCCAGGTGGAGAGCATTGGGAACAGGGTGGAAGAAAATGGGGCATAAATACCCTTGTTGAGCCGACATTCAACTTTGAATCCCTTAGCGATGTTTCGGTAAATGGCTCCTCATCCGGCAAGATAAATCTTCATGCACAGGCGGCATCCGGAACATGGGAATTTGACCTGCCGACAACTGCAGGTACTGCCGGGTCGGTGCTGACTTCGCAGGCTGGCGCTGGCACTCCGATGACATGGACCGATCCTGCAATTTCTGGCCGCACGAAGTTCACGACTTCCGGGGGTGGCTGTACGGTCACAGGTACGACTGGCGGGGCAACAGCAGGCTCCTTTACCACCTCGACTACCGGCACCTGCACGACTACAATCACTATGAACGGAGCTACCGGACTTACGGCTCCTAATGGCTGGTCATGCTGGGCGAGCGATATAACATCAGGTATTGCCGGGGCGCAATCAGGGTCTTCCGCAACGACTGCTGCGCTTAAAATAGTAACGACTTCCGGCGATACTGTTAACTTTGGATGTATGGGGTTCTGATATGAAGAAACTTATGATTATCGTGTTCTTTCTTAGCCTTCCGGCTTCCGCTGCTGAGGTCTGCAAGCAGGAAACCAAGGCTTCCTTTGAAAAGCACCTGTTTGCCATGAAATTCCGCGAAGACGGCAGTTGTGCCATCTTTTATAAGGATAGCAAACCTCATACCGCCTGCTGGAGCGATGGTAAAACCCCTGTCGGCGTGCCGACAACTATGGTTCGTTGCAAATAGCGGGTGCAAACCTCTAAAAACAGTGCTAAAATGGCTTAAGAATCAACCCACCTCTTCAAGGAGAATGACGATGAAGGCGATGAAGGAATGCAAGGCGAAGGGCGGCGCTGCCGGTGACACTGATGAAGGTGCCGCAGAGCCATTGAAAAAGGGCGGTAAGGCTAAGAAGGCCCATCATGCTCATGGCGGTGCAGCCAAAGAGCGCCTTGATAAGCGTGCGCGTGGCGGCAAGGTCATGACTCCCAAGGCTCCGCTCTCCGGCGCTGCTCCGACCAAGATGCGTCCGGGCTATAGCGCAAATGAATCGATAGGCAAGGAAAGTAACTGATAGTGGCTAAATTGATGAAGGAATGGATGTCTCCTAGTACTGCCGCAAATTATACGGCGAGATTATTCAGT
>JGI24890J29729_1000394_pt1 | contig 28891 bp, 42 predicted proteins | sample FreactcultureFD7_FD_29729 | JGI IMG/M metagenome (IMG submission 29729)
CCTTGTGCTCCTGTGGTTCCTTGGGTGGCTGTACCTGTAGTTCCTTGTGCACCTGTGGTGCCCTGAGCACCTGTAGTTGCATTACCAGCAGTGCCTTGTGCTCCTGTTCCGCCTGCAGTACCTGTAGTTCCTTGTGCACCTGTGGTGCCTTGAGCACCTGTGGTGGCATTTCCAGCAGTGCCTTGTGCTCCTGTGGTTCCTTGGGTGGCTGTACCTGTAGTTCCTTGTGCACCTGTGGTGCCCTGAGCACCTGTAGTTGCATTACCAGCAGTGCCTTGTGCACCAACTGTGCCTTGAGCTCCTGTAGTACCAAGTACGCCTTGCGTTCCTACAGCGCCTTGAACGCCTTGCACGCCTTGGGCTCCTGTAGGGCCTTGCACGCCTTGTGCTCCTACACCTGCATTGGTTCCATTTATTCCTTGTGTTCCTTGTGCACCTGTAGTACCAAGTGTGCCTTGTGCTCCTGTAGTACCAGTTGTACCTTGAGTTGCTGTTCCAGTAGTGCCTTGTGCGCCGGCGGTACCAAGTGTGCCTTGTGTACCTTGAGCTCCAGTAGTGCCTTGAGCTCCTGCACCTGCATTGGTTCCATTTATTCCTTGTGTACCCTGAGCACCGGCGGTACCCGTGGTGCCTTGTGCTCCTGTGGTGCCTTGTGCGCCGGTTGTGCCTTGAGTACCAGTGGTGCCTTGTGCGCCTGTCATGCCAATTATGCCCTGAACGCCCTGGGTGCCTGTAGTGCCTTGTGCTCCTATACCTGCATTAGTTCCATTTATTCCTTGAACGCCTTGTGCACCGGTAGTACCAACCGTGCCCTGAGCTCCTGTGATGCCTTGAGTTCCAACAGTGCCTTGTGTGCCAGCACCTGTAGTGCCTTGAGTACCTGTAGTACCTTGAGTACCTGTAGTACCTTGAGCTCCTATACCAGCATTGGTTCCATTTATTCCTTGTGTTCCTTGAGCACCTGTGGTACCAAGTGTGCCTTGTGCACCTGTAGTACCCTGAGCACCTGTGGTGCCTTGTGTGCCTGCACCTGTAGTGCCTTGAGCTCCGTCAGCACCAAGTGTACCTTGTGCGCCCCGAGCTCCAGTTATGCCTTGTGTGCCTGCACCTGTAGTGCCTTGAATTCCTGTGATGCCTTGAGCACCAGTGGTGCCTTGTGTGCCTGCACCTGTGGTGCCTTGAGCTCCGTCAGACCCAAGTATGCCCTGGGTGCCCTGAGCACCTGTGGTGCCTTGTGTGCCTGCACCTGTAGTGCCTTGAGCACCCACAGTGCCTTGCACCCCAAACACACCCTGAATGCCTTGTGTTCCAACTGTGCCTTGAGCTCCAATTACTCCTTGAATGCCTTGTGCTCCTACAGCGCCTTGAACACCTTGAATACCAGTGGCGCCTTGAGCTCCAGTAGTGCCTTGAGCTCCAGTGGCGCCTTGGGTACCTGTAGTGCCTTGTGCACCTGTAGTGCCTTGAGCTCCTGTTGTTCCTTGTGCACCTGTTGTTCCTTGTGCTCCTGTAGTACCTTGTGCTCCGGCAATACCTACAGTGCCTTGAGCTCCTGTAGCGCCTTGTATACCAACTGCACCCTGAACGCCTTGAGCTCCCACAGTGCCTTGTGCTCCTACAGCGCCTTGAGCACCAACTGCACCCTGAACGCCTTGTGTTCCTGTAGTGCCTTGTGCTCCTACAGCGCCTTGTGTTCCTGTAGTGCCTTGCGGTCCTTTTACTTGTCCTACGTTGGACCATACACCACTGCCAAGTACCCATAAATTTCCAGTGTCTGTGGCAATTACACCATTGCCATTTACGGCACTTGGAAAGGCTGCATTTAAGGTGGCTTGTGGTGTGGCGCCAACTGTTGCTATTGATCCTATGATAGTTACCGAAGTTCCAGAAGGACCAATTATACCTTGAGCACCTGTAGTTCCAGTGGTACCTTGTGCACCTACTGTACCTTGTGCACCTACTGTACCTTGGGCTCCCTGTGTTCCTGTTGCGCCTTGCGCTCCGGTTGTACCTTGTGTTCCTGTTGTTCCCTGGGCTCCCTGTGAGCCTGTGGTGCCTTGTGGGCCCACTGCAGGTGCACCGTTCGCGTAATAAAATCCAGTTGCTTGAACATTTCCAGTGACCGACACAAGACCGGTGGTCAATAAGTTGCCTCCAGTGATATTGCCAGCCACCGATAAAATTCCACCAGTTAATAAGTTACCGCCTCTGACATTGCCAGTGGCTGTCACAAACCCAGTGGTCAACAAGTTACCGCCAGTGACGTTGCCAGTGACTGATAAATTTCCACCGGTAAGTAAGTTTCCGCCAGTTATATTACTGGTAGCCGAAACTGAATTTAAACTAAGTGTGTTGCTCCATGTTCTGGAATTACTGGTTCCTAAAGTTAAAACCGAATTTACCGTTCCAGGACCCAAATTAGGCTCTGCCTGCTCCAGACCCAAAAATTCATAACGGTCGCTGGTGAGATTGGCATAAGGTGTAACCGGAACACGCCCACTTAGTAATTTTGATATATTTGTCGACATGTTATCCTACAAGAGTTTCTAACAAACTCAATGTTAACTGTGTACTGTTGTTTGTACTGGATCGAACTTGCAAACTGTCACCGTAGTTCATGATTAATCGACCTGTCAACACAGTTATAGCATCTGCCACCGGTACACTGGCACCGGCAATCAATGCGGTACTGTTGCCTGAATTGACAACGTTGGCAGATACTTGTACAGTATTTGCCGGATCAATGTTGGTCATTTGTGCCATCAACACCACAGTAGCATAGCCAATTGGTGTACTGTACACCGTGGTCATTGAATTTGTAACATTTGCTGTTACGTTTTTAAATATGTTTAATGCACCTGGCATGATCTTTTTCTCTCTTGTTTGTTATTTATAGCTATCAATTTGAAGATAACGCCAGTATATACGGAGTCATCTGAGCAAATAAACTCTTATAAAAAGCGTCACCGGTAATGGTTGCAGTTGCTTGATTTACAACAAATCCATCACCCACTTTAAAATTACCTTTTTGATCGGTACTGGTATAAGTTACCACACCGCCATCGGTGATCACAACTTCGTTGGCTTCAATTGGTATACCCCCATACTGTGGCAAAGCAGTAGCAGGATCAGTTCCGGCTCCTACATATTCAAACGTATGGGCACTGGCTATGATAGAACTACGAACATAAAATGAAATAACTGTCCCTGCTGCAGGAGTAGCGGTATAGATTTCTTGTATTACTACAGTTGACTGTCCTGCGTTTGGAAGATTTGGTAAGATAGTATCTATAGTATAATATGTAGGATCACCAGCAATGACCATTACAGTGTTCACGTGTGGTTGCCCGTTGGTTAAATTGTTGATTACAAATGTACCATTTATTTGCGATACCAAATTGCCAGAAGTTTGTAGTGGGCCATAACCGTCGGCAACCAACCCGTAATTACCAATTGAGCAATCGCTACCATTTAATGTACAGAATCCACCGGATTCAACATGTATACCAATATTGCAAGCAATAGTATAGATATTGACCAATTGACTGTATCCTGAATTTACAATGTGTACTCCTACTCCGCCCTTGTTGATAATGGTAAAAAATCCCACAATCATTGCTTTGGTACTGATACTACTTACAACATCACCGTCAATGTAAACAGCCGTTCCTGTGGTGGTGCTTGAAGTTAGGTTTTGTATATATGGGCTTACAAAAACATTCTGTGTAGGAGTTGCTGGGTCGTAGCTGAATCCTTTGCCAGTGTAGTTTTTGATAGTGATCCCCCATACGTAGGTGCCACTTTTCATATAAAACATATCTGCACTTGCAACTGTTGGTTGTACAGTAACATTTCTAAGATTATCTCCCATCAACGCAACGTTAGCAGGAATAGTGATCGGGCATACTTCGGTATACGTACCGGGGGCCACATGCACTGAAGTGTTGCCACTGGTAGCGGACAACATGGCCGCTTTGATAGTTAAAAAAGGTTTATTGATACTGCCATCATTGCTGTCACTGCCATTGGTGGCCACATACAATATTTTGGCACTGGTATTGAACGTCATTGGTGTTCCATTACCAACAAACTGACTGGCTATTATATTACCAGCAGCACTGACATTACCATTGGTCAATAAATTTCCAGCAACAGTATTACCTTGTGAGCTGATAGTGCCAAGTACAGTAAAAACATTTGGGCTTTGACTATAAGTTATGCCTGCACTTCCACTGATCGTTCCATTGGCATTGTACATTACATAGGAATTTGATCCAGGTGCTGTAAGATTAGCAGTGACATTACCAACAAAATTACCTAAAAAATAACTTGCCGAAGAGATATTGCCAGTGACCGAAACATTGCCCGGCGAGTAGACATTTCCGCTGGTGATATTACCTGCTACGCTTAAATCTGTTAGTGTACCAACAGAAGTAATATTGGCTTGAGCATTGCCAGTGACTGTGATAGCCGTATTGGCAGTATTACTGAACCCTGGAACTAATTCGGCAAAATTTTCATTTAATTGGCTAATTGGTATGGCATTGCCATTGAATATGTACGGAACGTAATTGCTCATTATAATCTCTCTATTATGGTATTTATGGTTCCAGCACGGTCCATGTTATTGGAACATCGTTGACACTATCGTACCAGGGCACTGGAGCATTGGCGTTGGTTTGGTCATACCAAGGTATAAAATTTAATGGATAAGTGCCAACAGGCACGATGGTTTTTCTCCTTGGGAATAACAAATATTGATCGTATTCATTGCTGTTGCTGTACATGTCCACTGGATCAATAAACTGTAAACTACCCTGATCAAAGGTAGTGCCGGGAGGAGTTGCGTAACTCCATTCTACTGCTGCACCTGAGTTGTTGGTCCATGGCAGTGTCAATTGTGGGCTAAGGCTGTTGATCCATGTGGTGTTTGGTGGATCGTGAGCAAAATCAAATGTGGTCACAGTTGGTGGATGGGGAGTCCACTGTTGTAAATCTCTATCCCAGTTCTTGGTTAGTAAATTATCAAGCTCATAACGATCCACTTCAAAATCTATCATATTCAGCTGATCTACGCCAAATTGAGTTTCGATATTATAAGCAATCTGTCCGCTTTGCCCTGCAACAGTGTAGGCTATCACCCAGGCTGGTGTAAATCCCAGTATTGATCCGTCGGCCTGTTTGCTCAACATCCATCTGGGCAAAACATTACTGACTTGTCCCACTGTGTCAATAACTTGGTTTCTCATGTTGTCCAAACTGTTAGGATATACCGTTTGTGTTGACCCATTTAATGCAGTGTCAACTATATAAGGCAATGTAACTGATTTTCCAACACTTTCTCCAGCGTTATTAACCAAGTTGTCAACCACGCGACTGTAAACCACTTCGTAAATTACATTACCCGAGTCATCCAGTGCTTGAGCTGTTTCAATTTGGCCCAAAGTTAATTGTTTCCAATAATGATTGATATCAAGGCTGTATATATAGGAATCGTAAGCGGCAGCGGTCAACCCATAAGCGTGGCGATAAACAACTTGCTGTGCTACACCAAAATTTGGATCATCACTTCTATAAATCAATGCCGGCGGGAATATGTCAGTGTCTGTTAATAAACTGTCAAGCACAGCTCGATCGTCCAGGGGAGGCATGGCCTGTATATAAAGATTATCAAACGGTTCATCAAACTCTCTGATCAAACGTATGGTAAATGTTTTGAATTGATTGACTAATCCATTGGTACTGGTCACATTCACAGTAAATTCAAACACAAGATCAAATGAGGTGGTACGCTGATCAAATGTAGTGGCGCCGCTGTCCAAGGCAAAGGTATCAAAACTTACTCGTCCAGCAATATTTCCCGAAGGCAACAGTTGTAAACCCTGTGGTAATAAATTATAAACAGGTGCCTCTCCTAACTCTTGACCAGCCAATTGATATTGTAATGTTAATCCTGAAGAGTTAACAGCTTTCACGTACAAGGTACTGGTACTGCCATTCACAATGGTACCCAAATCGCCGGGAGTAAGCCAGGTAATATCGGTTAACACGTCACCTTCAACAACAAGGCTATAACTGTAGGGTTCGCTGATTAACTCAGGATTATCATTGTCATATACCTGTAGATTAAAATTGTAAGTTGTAGTCACTGCCAAAGCTGGAATTAGTCCGTATAACCAACCCGAATTTGGATCTAAAGTTAAACCAGGCGGTAGTGTGTCGGCTGTATAGGTAAATGGATTACCGTCAATATTTTCTCCGACAAACTGGAAGGCAAAGAAATTACCAGTTCTAACAGTGCCTATGCTGCCAGTTGGAGTGGTTATTACCGGAGTAGTTAAATTGTAAACATCAGCAGTGATGTAAGTGTTATCCGCGGTGATTACAGTAGTATCTGCGCTCATCGAACTGCGGGCATAAACTACAATTTCAAAAGTTCTTTGATTGTTGTTTTGACCGTTGCTGACTTGTAAGGTAAATTGGTAAGTAGCCGGGGCATCAGTGACAGCAGTACTGAAATCAAATCCGGCTTGATCAAATGGTTGATTTATAGTTACGTCGGCAAATATTCCATAATTGTTCCAGTTGGAGTAGGTATACAGCCATAAATCTCCAGTGTCGCTGGCAATCGCACCGTCGTTGAACACAGCTGATGGAAAGGCTGTGTCCAAAGTAGTCTGTGGGTCAACACCAACCGTTGGAACCGATCCAATGACAGTAATGCTGCCATCAAACCCAGGCGGTATTGCGCCTGGCAATACAGCAGGTAGTACCACGCCTGAAATAACTCCTGCTGTGCTAATAGTTAAACCCGGTGGCAATGCACCTGATACTAATGTTACTATTTTGTCTCCGTATATGTCAGGGTTATAAGTTTCAATCTGCAGATCAAAGATTTGATCACCATCAATATAGTGTCCAACTACGCCGGCAGGTGTTACAAAATAAGGTTGATTTAATACTGCTACTGTAAGACTAAAAGTTCTATCGGCTAAACTAGAACTATTGCGAGCTCTTATAGCAAATTGACTAGAAGTGTCAACCGACACTTGGCTTGGAACACCACTGATACTATTGCCAGGAACTCCATGTACGACACCAAGTTCACTGATGGCAATTCCAGCTGGCAACTGCCCTGCCACGACTTCGTAAGTAATTGCGGTCGGAACACTGGTGATGGTACCCGGTACAGTGACAGTACTGGCCGAAGGAACAATTATGCCTATTGAGGAATTGGAGGTTCTTACCACTTCGTATGTACCGTTGTAACTGCTGGGAGTAAATCCTGCAAGTTCCACTGTGGTCTCTAAAGGAAAAGGTATGTTGGTCTGGGTTGGAAATAAAACAGTGGTGATTCCAACAGTGGGCTGAACTGAACTGGCTGTTATGGTTATAACTGGATCAATGGCCAACAATGGAGTGGAATAAAACACACCTTCGGGTATAGTGCCTAAATTACCAGCAGAAGTAATCCAATTAGGTTGAGCCATAGATTATAAAATCCTCTTATTAAAAAGAAGTGCCTGCAATTCGATTCCAAATAGGAGTTGAACCCGTATAAGATGCAAAACAATAATAGAAATAAGAAGCATCAAAAGCATACATTCCAGCAAGATCCCCAGTCTTTCCCACCGATGTAGTGGGAGGAATTGCGTTTGGAATAGCAAATACTTGTGTAAAATTACTGTTGGTTTTTTGAAAAGCAGTTCGTAACGGATCGCCTTGCCCGTCGTTGGCACTACTTCCTACATCGATATATTCTTGAGCCATAGATACCCGTCCTCTGTAGTGTATTTACCAGAGCGTGAAGGGTATTGAGTTTAGGATTTAAAACGGATTAAAACTGCTGCCGCATCCGCAGGTGGTTTGGGCATTGGGATTCGTAATTACAAAACTGGCGCCCATGGCGTCATCTTTATAGTCTATTTCAGCACCTTGTAGATACTGACCACTCATGCTGTCTACTAACAGTTGTACGCCGTTGACATCAAGAGTCCAGTCATCTTCGCCGATGTCTTGATCCAGGGTAAAGAAATAAGAAAAACCAGAGCAACCGCCACCTTGAACACCTATTCTTAATTTAAAAGTTGGATTATTTTCTTCGGCCAAAATGTCTTGTACTCTTGCTACTGCTGATTCACTTAGTGTTATCATAATAAAATCCATCCATATGCAAAATTTTTGTGTCCATTAACTAACTGGCTTACTCCAGCTTTTTTCAAGTTGTATTTCTTTTTCAAATCATTTTGTGTGCAAGTTTCAACAATACCTGTGATGTGTTTAAAGGTGTGTAATCTTAAATCATAACTGTTATTTTTCATCCCAGTGTTGGATTCAGACACAGCATTCTTATGCTTTTCTCTTACTCCGGGCTTGTTCATAGGATTGTTTGTCAGTGCTTTAATTCTATGGGCTTCTTTTACTTGAGGATTATTGGCGTAAAACTTTTTGACTCCGGCAATATTTTTAGCTTTTACCTCCGGTCGATTTTGAATTATTCTTCCTACGTCACCAGATATTCCTTGCCCTTCTTCGGGTACAAGATTTGCCCAAAGTTTTTTGCCGTTTGTATTCTTAGCTTCAACTATATTCCACAATGTGCTGTAATATCTACCCCACTGTCTAAGTTCTTCGTTGGTATGACATTCTTTTAACACTTCTGTATGATGTTCTGGCCCATGTATTTTTAAATGATCTTTCCAGTAAAGACCGGAACCTTTGTATTTGCAATAATCCTGACGAGAGGTTTTACAAAGATATTTCAATCCTGTTTTAGCGTGAGTTTTGACAAGTAAGTAGATACTCATAGGCGCTCATTTACAACGTCCCAATCAATGATCTTCCAGATATTGTCTAGGTATCGCTCTTTTTCCCACTTATAGTCCAGGCTCCATGCGTGTTCCCAAGCATCGATTAAAACTGCTATATCTGTTCTTACCGCATGATTAGCAATAGTTTTGATTGTTCCCGAGGTTGATAGATAGCACCATCCGCTTCCCTGGATAGACATAAAAGTTTCTTTAAATGCTTGTTTAAAATCTTCGTAGGTTTTAAATTTCTCTTCTATCAATGCCAACACAGCACCTCGAGGACGATTGGCTCCTCGGGGTGCTCGTAACTGTGGGAAAAACTTGTTGTGTAAAAAACTACCAGCTCTGTTGAAATCTGCATCACCTTCGCCTGCATTGTATCGTTTGGCATAGCCTTTGGCCAAGTGCTCGTAGTGATATTCAATGGTGTCGGCACTCATGACCGGATCCAGATCCTTGGTACCGTAAGGCAAAGGTGTGGTTTCCAGTTTGGCTGGTTTGGTTGTGGCTTCTACAAGATCAATGATATCACGCATGTTAATATTTATCTACGACGTGTTATACGACCGCGGGTGAGATCGTAAGGGCTAAATTCCAGTTCTACTGTATCTCCTGCTAGAACCTTGATATTGTGTTGACGCATACGCCCATTGAGACTGGCTAATACAGACTTTTCAAAGTTTGCTATCTTAACTCTATAGGTAGTGTTGGGCAAAATTTCTTCTATTACACCTTCCATTTTTATTGCTTCTTCTTTGGCCAACTGTGTCCGATCTCCTTTTTAGCGTCGCATCTTACTTATGTCGATGGCTTCTTCATCTTTAGTTTACGTGCTACGCCCTCGCTTGATTTATGCCCGACCCATTCCCAGTCACTTTTTGGTCCAACCTGTGAATAATATTGTTCTTTGGGTATTCTATATATTTTGCCTTGTTTATCAATTACTACTACCTTTCCGGATAATTTTTCTTTTGTTGCATCCGAAGCCTTTTTCCCTAAATTGATATTCCTAAGATGTTCTTTCTGTGCGTCTGTTTTAATTACTGCTCTTAATTTTTGTTTTGTTTCTTCAGATACTATTTTGCCTGTGTGTGCCTTGCTCAATTTTTGTCGTGTTTTATTAGATACTAGATGTCCTTTTAATTTAGCTCGACGTTTTTCTATAGTGGCTTGAGTTTGCTTTTTTCCTAAGTTTGCTTCTCTTAATAATTCTTTTGTTTTTTCAGATCTAGGTTTAGTATTTCCAGGGGTAGTTCCGGGCATACCCTTATTCCACGGAATTCTTCCTTTATTTGCGTCTGACATTTTCTTTTTTGCTAATTCAGTATGTGGACTATAATTAGTTCGATTAGTAGCTCCGCCATCGAGGCCATTTTCTAGAATTAGATTAGCCCATTCTTTAGATTCGACAATATTATGGTTATTAGAAAACTCCTCTGCCACTCGTTGACATTCTTCTTTGGTTGTATAATATCCTAATATCTCAGTTGACACATCATTGCCATGTTTTTTGATATGTGCTAACCAATGTTTTCCAGAACCTCTATAATTATACGGATCGTTAGATGTTTTTCCAAAATATTTTAATCCTGTAATATTGTGAGTTTTTATATACAAATAAGTAGGGATGAACTGTTTCATACTATTATTTATCCCTATCACTTAATTACCAGTGTACTATCTCCTCATTTTTGCCGATTCAACAGCGGCCTCTTGGCTAAAAACTGGCTGTAAACAACTTTTATGTTGTACAGCGATTCCAAGTACTGCAGAACCAGTATATTCTTGATCAGCACCCTTGGTACAGGCTACCCACCCGGTGTCTAAGCTGGCAATACGGGGTGTTTCGCGTCCGGGAGGAATTTTAGGGCCCGATGACATCATTGCAAGTGATTTTTCAAGAGCTGGTTTGAGTGCTCGAACCTCGCGGCTGAATTGTGGTTTTAACTTGTCCAATTCCTTGAGTGTGCGAGCCCAGGTTTCCTTATGTAGTTGTTCTCGCCGTTTGGCTTCGGCACTTGCCCATTTCTTTGGGCCCTTCTTTTTGCCTGTGGTACTGTACATCGGAGGTAGTAGATGCATGCTCATGGATTCTCCCAATAGTAACAATTTATAATACTATTATAACAGGATTGGCATTATTGGTCAACCGGATTATTTGAACAAGATCATGGCCATGAGCACAGCCTGTACCACAAATCCCACGCCTATTGTGACAGTATTTAAACTGTCTCTAAGCACCACAGCTCGAGCAAACAGCAAGACCAAACCGGCCCAGGTAAACAGTACCAAATCTAAATTTGGAGTACGATCACTGAGCCCGGTCATGAGTGCCAGCAGTGTAGGTATAGTGGCACAGTGTAACACTATTGCGGCTAACCATTGTAGTGTTTCTGCCGAAACCTTGGGCAGGTGTTCATTAAGCCATACTGCTACAGATTTTAAAAAATTATCAAGTTTAACTATCATATTTTACTTTCTGAATAAAAGATGTGACGGCCAATTTTGGCCACACGGGGTTTGCCCCACCCGGGGTTGACATAATCAGCATGGTAATATAAAGCCGTTTCCAAACTGGGTAATCTAAAACCTTCCAGCAATACCTTTTTGGCCACGTCTTCACTTTCGCGCCACATGACTGGATACACATGTTTAAATTTGCTGGCTCCTTCGCAATACCAGCTGAACTGACAAACTATCTTTTCATAAAAAATAGTTTTTTGGTAAACCACACCGCAGACAGTACCAGCAAAGCGACCAGATTCTACACGATTAAGTGTGACCTGGGCCACTGCTACCTTGCCCTCAAATGGCTCACTGCCAGCTTCCCAATAGATGTTACGGGTCAAGCAATCCAGTTGCCGTGAGTATTCAACTGCTGTCATGCCAGGACTAATGTCAGATTCTGCCCTGAGTTGATTTAACCTAAAGTTAATGGCAGTGATCAACACAAATGCAATTACAAAAAATCCAGCAGTTTTAAAAATTATGTTAGCCATACGCTGGGTGGCTGGGTTGGAACTTTTCAATTTATTCTCCTTGAACCATACTGGGTTCTCCAGCGGAACAGCCCAGGATGGGCCTGCTTGACAAAGAATAGGAAATTTGAGAGCTTGTGAGACTTCGGGCCTTCATGGCCAACTCTTCCTGGACTTGACTCGTGTCCGATACTTTGTAGTGAGTCACGTCAATTCCGGTTGTCAACGAAGAGACTTTCCGACGGTCTCTTTCGAACAGTACAAGCGACTTGGACAAAGCCCCTTGCCTGGTGCGTAACCTGCTGTTTATATTCCGGCACAGGTCCTGCCGGTTAAATGCAAATCCTAGTTGTGACCCTGTGCTGAACAAATACTGATCAGCCGGATCGTGTTTTTTGCACTCACAAATACTTAGTTTCTGGTATCCACTTGTGCTAAAAATACTGTGTTTTTGGACCATTTTTACCGTTATATACCAAGTTTATAATATATTATTATAACTTAGAATTAGTGTAGTGTCAAATTATATTTTTTAAATTCGTCTATCAGCCACGGAAATGTTTGGGGCCAACTGGTTGATCTACGTCGATCCATTTCGTTTAAAAAATCAAACAGTTTAGCAATTATATTGGGTCGTGGTATGCCAGCTGACTGTTTAGCAATCCCGGCAAGATAGTTTCGGCTTGACTGTTCTTCGGGGGTACCAACCGATTTGAGTTCTAGTGCTCGATCAAAATCATCGACAAATATTGGGCCAAAAATATCAATAAACATGTAATCGGGCCCGTTGACACTATTTTGATAATGATGTACTGGCCTTTCCTGATTCCACTGTTTGATTTTTTCTAATAAATCTGGTAAAGTTTTTACAGTCAGCGGAGTCACGGTAGAGCTCACAATCAAGTTAATCCATTTTTGAGTTACCAGGTATTCAAAGTTTTTTTCCCAGACAGCAAGATCCAATGGATATCTTACATATTCTTGTTCTGGACCCCAGCAATCCAGACTGGCAGTTATTTCAAATTCTCTCAGATGATCTCGATCAACTAGACCACGCACACGTTCAACTAGATTTTCAAGTCTTGACAATCGTGTGTTAAGATTGGTAAAAATTTGTAGTTTTAGTTCAGGTGCCGGGTACTGTTCAAACAGATCTAGGCATTGGTCAAGTTCTTCCTGATACAACGGCTCGCCACCCAATATATTAAACACAGTAAGACCATGACTGTGTTCTTTTAACCAATCAAACAATTTTTGTTTATTGGTATCCATATCGGGACTTTTTTGCCAGTCGCTGGACAAGACTAAATTGCCTTGAGAAAAAGTTCCATGTCGTTTATTTTCAGCATCCCATAATGAACTAAAATGTGGACCACAATATAAACATTTAAGATTACAAGTATTATCAAAATAAACTTCCAAAATTCTAGGAGTTACCCAAACTGCTAAAGGATTAGCATCTAATTCAGGAGGAGCATGTATGCCTGGAAAATCCAAGTTGGTGATTCGATCACTTTGCCCTCCTACTTGTTCAATATCCTGGCAATACGTACATCCTTTTTCTGGCCAAAGACCTTGTAACATTTGCTCACGGTCTTGGATCTTGCTCGGTGTATTATGGAAATCAAATTGATCAGTGTTAAATTTATGATGGTCGGTTCTGTGGCAACTGGCCGTTTCAGCTGTGGTTAAAAACACAGTACTCCAGTTCCATTTTAGCTGACAGGCTGTTGCAGTTTTTATTGGAAAAACACGATTGACTAATTTAGAAGTTTTACGGAACTGCCCAGGGTGATATCCAAACACTGTACAACATTCAATTTGGATATGGTTTGGTAAAAGTTTAAAATCTTCTTCCTGTTCACAATCGGGCCAGCTGGGATCTCGAATGGAAGAATAAAATTCTTGCCATGTACTCATTGATCAATTACAGGTGGGGGCATAGCCTTGAGCTTGGCCCACATGTCACCTTGCTCTGTCAATTTCTTTTCCAACTCACGGTACTGTTCACCCAACTTACGCAGTTGATCCCATTCCGCTTCCATTTCAGGATTTGGAGTCAGGATGTTCAGGCGTTCTTGGATCTTTTTAATGGATTCGATCAGGCTCTGACCGTTGACTGTAATATCAGCATTGTCACCGTTAAGCTCTATCTTGCCACTGCCGTTGGAAAATGGCATAGAAGTACACGTAGCACCGGCACCACCAGTGGTGTTGCTAATGGTATAAGGACTTTGGTAATTCAATCTCCATTCACTCAGTGAGGTAGTGATACCACTATTAACCACAGTATTAGACCAAGAAGCGTTGTTAAAATAACTGCTAAGATCAATTGCAGGTGGCGGTACGGCACCATAAGCAGGATCCTGATGCGGTGGAGATTCTGAATTCTTTCGTATTATCTCCACCGCAGATTCTTCGCTTAACTCTCGCATGCGTTTGAGCATTTCGGATACCTCAGTCATGCTTACTTGCTCGCTAATGCTTCTTTTTCTGCTGTAATTTCTTTACGACGTTCCTTGATTGCCTTGCTCATTTCTTGTAAGGCTTTTCTAGCACGAGCGGCCGCAGCTTTTACGCCCTTGCCTGTGAATTTTTCGTTTTCTGCGATGTATGTTTCAAATGCTGCTTTTAGTGTTTCGTGATTACTCATTTTTACGTCCTTGTAATGATTAGTACTTCAACGCCTTCACTTACGGCCTGCTCTAAACTGCTGTCGTAAGTCGAGGGATCCCAGAGTAAGCGTTGAACTCTGCATCCTGAGAAAAAGTTTTCTAGTTTTTGGTCTTGTTCAAATACATGATCCGTGTCACCGCTACCTGCGGCAACCAAGGCTTCGTGTAGATTATAAATCATAATTCTTCGATTGCGGTCAATGATGTATTCATTCATACGTTTAATTATACAGGTTATGTGCAGGTTGTCAAGAAATATCTACAGGCTAATGTGCCGTTTGGCCCAGTTGTCCCAGATGTTTATCATGGTCCAGCCATGTGACCAAGTCACCATAAACGTGCTTAGAGTATTTTGATCATAGATGTACATGCGATTTTCTTCCACACGAGCTTGGCTATTTCGATTGGCAGTGGCCCAATTACTCAGTTGTTTACGAGCCTGTGGATCTCGGACCGTAACGGTATACAGTGCTTCAGCCGCACGAAAATTGGGTATGGTCATCTAGTGCAAGGGTTGATTCGGGGGCCTGGGGCTGGTTAGTTGGGAGACATGACGAGCAAATCGATCATCGATGTACACCCGTTCATCGTCAAATTCCTGGGCCACTGTGTTGTCGAGTCCGAGTATACGCATGAGTCCGCCCATGTGTATTTCTGTGATACCTTGCTCATACAAGACCAGCATTAGTCGGTAAATGGCTAACTGTATTAGGGGATCAAGTTCGGCATCGGTAGGCATACAAGTAATTATGCCGTTTGCATCGTAAATCAAATAAGATACTCTGAAGCGGGGGCTGGATTCGAACCAACGACCTTCAGGTTATGAGCCTGGAATGCTACCGCTACACTACCCCGCATCAGAATACCCTATAATCTTCTGCATAGAATCAGGCCGGCCCCACTAGTGAGATACCATTTAAACTGGGCTGTCTTTTCGCGTTATATCCCAGTACCAAAACCTTACAAAACATATCAAAACACATTCGGCTTTCGCCTTGCTACCAGAATACTCGGTTTGGAATGTGTTTGGGTATGGCCTGCTTAGTTGTATTGTCTTGTTATGGATATCGTTAACCCGATATCGTTTGCTTTTACTGTTAACCGCTTATACGGAACACCCGTCGATGTTTATTTCCGTTTTCGCTTTGACAACTCGTGTACCTTGAGAGTCGACATCCAGTACAGTGAGAGTGCATTACCCTGGTAACACAGAGTTTTTCCAAAACAATACAACTAAGCAGGGGCCGTAGCCCCATGGCTGATTAGGCTTCTACTACAGGTGCCTTAACAGACTTTGCTGTTGTGGCTTTGCCAGAAACCTTGATTTCGCCTTTCTTGGCAATCCGGGTTTTCTCTGCCAACTTGTTGGCCACTGCATAACCAGCATCACCAGTTGCACCTTGCTCTTGCAAATACTGAAGAGCTTGCAGTTTGGTCATGGGCTTTGGGAGCTCAACCAAGTTAATATCAGTACAACCGTTCTTGTTCAAAATCTTGATACGAGCTACCAAATCATTAGCAAATCTTGCTTTGGTTACGCCGTGTTGTGTTGCTGTACCTGCTACTGTGAATAACTTTTCCATCTTGTGTTGCCTTTCTCTGTTGCCTATCTAGGTTTAAAATAATGCTAATTTCTTAGCATACTCATATTATAGCTGATTGGGCCTTTGCCGTCAACCATTTTATGAATTCTGGTTGTCCAAATTGGACTGGAATCATTGAGCTACCGACCGTACTATGGTTTGGGTTTGGGTTACCCCTTGATCAATCAAATGAGCCACACCCGAAAAACCAACGGTGGCCACGGTGATACCTACAATTACGCCTACGATAAAGTTCATGCTACTGCCTCCTGTTGTAATATTTTGACACGATTCAAACGACTCAACCGATTGCTGAAATCACGCACTGTGCCCGCAATATCCAGCTTGGTGCCAGGCTCAACATCTTCTCGATAGGAAAACATCACGGCATGATTGAGTTTATCGATACCCCAGACAAACCAACAGTCCCATTTCTGGCTGTGTGCAGATTTAACTACTTCCACGTTTACGTGGACACGACCTTCACCTACTGCCTGTTCCGCACACTGATTCAGTCGATCCTGCACTGAATCATCAGCCAACATCTTGTGGTAGCTCTGAGGGAAACTGGCCAGCACTGCCAGGTCATAGGCTGTGACAAATGTCTCCAAGTTGCAGATTCTAGCCTGAATAGTGTGCCACTCGGTCAAGGTCTCGCCTTTTAACAATCGTAAACTGATTGCTGAACCCAACCGACCACGGGCAGATTGACCTTGCTTGCGATCCGATTCGGTAATTTCTTCTGGTGTCTCGGTCAAGATCCGCATCATGATTTCTTTGTTGCTATGCATACCACTGTTCATTGAGACTGTCTTGAGATAAAGATTACCATTCAATCTCCAGGCAGTACAGGCCGCGGCCCAAGCATCGTCGGCTGGTATACTGTAAGTGGGTCGGGGTTGTCTTTTCATCTTAACCAAATATAAAGTGGACGGTCTTCGTCCGGTTGTTTGTTCTTCTCTGACCATTCTGTGTACTCACAGTAAAACTCAGCTAATTCTTCCTTGGTCATTTCATACTCGGCTGGAATCATTTCGTCGCTTTGGATGTCTTCCGTAATCATTCGTCAATCCTTCCCATGGCTATCACAGTGACCAGCGCCAGAGCCGCTAGTATAAATCCAAACACATACACTAAAATTTCGCTCATTATGCAAACTCCAATAGATTAGCGGGAACATTGTAACGACCTTGCGGTGTGGATACGATAACATTTTTGATCTTGACTCGATCTACTGTGCCACGGAATATGGCACCAGTTTTTGGATTGGTAAACTTGACAATATCACCCTTGACACAGGCTCGTATCTGGCGTTGGGCCAACTGAGCTCGGGCAAATTTCAAGGCCTGCGCAATCCCGTCAAGTTCTCTCACAGTATAATTACCACTGATAATAGCACCACGGATGTCAAATTCATTTATCATTATTGGTCTCCCATTCGGTCTAAAATTTCTTCCTGCACCAACCGGTTACAGGCATTAAGAGTTAATTGCATGATCAAGTAAGCATCTGCCTTTTGTTTAGCAGGCCAAGTTTCGATCATTTCTTGTATTTCGCCCAGTGTTCTTGTTGCAAACAAACCACTACGTGGGATTGGGTTATCAAATGTGTTGTAAGTTTTTTCGTATTCTAATTGCATCTTCTGCTCCTTGTTGTTTACTATACTACTATTATAACCGAAATGCCGTTTTTGGTCAACCAAAATGTCTGTGGCTTTTTTACAACAGTTTTATGGCTAATCCCACAGTATAAATTGTCAGTAATCCGGCATTTACTGTGATCATGGCTCTATCACGTATCAAAATACTCCAGATCAAAAAGGTAAAACTACCCAAATTCAAGGTTATGGCACTCAGCGGGTAGATGTTGAGACTGGCAAAAACCGCACCGGTCAGGGTGATCACTGTGGCAGTCCATTTGATTTGTGTGGCTAATTTATTGGTATTCATACTAGTATTATACTAGAACAGGCGTTTTTGGTCAACCAAAACTGTGTTGTGTAAAAACAACAGTTAGATCAGACGTTCTAGCCAGCGTTGATTGATTTCGTCCATATCCAGCAAAGTGACTACATCTGCTGTTTGGAATTCAGGATCCCAGGCAGGATCGCTGACCACTCGAGCACCTATTCGTTCATACACTTGTAGCAATTTGGGTATGGCCAATTCTGAGCTTGAACTGGTTTCCTGGTAGGGATTCAAGGGCACAGCATGATTGTGTTGCCGGTAATGATATTTTGTTTGCCAATGATCTTGAGCCTGGTATATGTCGCATTCTGCGGGTCGGATGCTGGCTGCGCCCATGATCCATTTGCAGTTGAGTTGTTGAGCCAGTTCGATCAACTTGCCCCATAGTATAGGAATAATGATTGGATTACGAAAATCTGGATCTACTGCAGCCCGACCTATTTCCAATATGCGATCGCGATCAAGATTCAGTCCGGCAATATCAAATTCACTTTCAGTGTAAAATCCCAGGCTGGTGTCGGTGATAGCACGATAGTAGCCGACCACCCGATCATGATCTCGAGCCACGACGTGATAGGCAATACTGTCATACTGATCATGATCTTGGGCAGGATCTATACCAAATGCCTTGTGCATGATACCGGCTCGAAATCGCAAAGCGTCTTGTATATCTTTTTGTTTTTTTAATATTTTTACTCGTATTGCCATTATTGTATTTTAAACCTTACATACTCAGTGATTATATCAGCCACATCCACACCACAATAGTTTTCAAATCCCGAAAATCCGGGGTTGCTGTTGGCTTCACACACTCTGAATCCTCTAGAGTCAAACAATAGATCAATTCCGGCTATGTCCAAGTTGAGTGCCTTGGCTGTTTCTCTTGCTAAAAAATCTATTTCTTCAGTGAGGTCAAAATTTGAACCTGTGCCACCGTTGGTGATATTGGCACGAAAATCTCCTTCAGGTGCAGTACGTTTCATTGCACCTATCACCTTGCCACCCACCACTAGCACACGGAGGTCTTCGCCCACTCGCTCACCCAGGTATTCTTGTACTATCAATGTTTTTTTGTTGCCTAAATTTTTAATAAATTCCATGAGCTTTTTAAAATCTCTAGCACGTTCACAAAGATAAACACCTTCGCCGTAGCTGCCGGTGACCACTTTAACTACACAGGGAAATCCTATATTTTCTTTGACCAGAGTTTCGTCTATGGGGAACCGTACCATCATGGTGTTGGGAATGGAAATGCCATGTCGGCTCAATATTTGGCTGGTGCGTAGTTTGTCCTTGACTGTTTCAATGGCAACACTGCCATTTACACACGGCACCCCGGCCTGTTCAAAATGCCTAATCACAGCCAGTTGGAACGGCAATATTCCAGCACCCAGCCGCACCAGGACCAGCTTGGGCATTTCAATTGTTTCGCCTCGCAATTTGATACCTTGATGTATGTTGCGATCTACTATGATATCAAAATCATCGGGGTGACACATCATTGCCGATATGCCCTTGTTTGCAAAACTCATCATTAATCGGTCGCATTCGTATTCGTTACGATCTAATTTGGTCAATACCAATACTGTCATTGAATTTTGTCCCAGGTTACAATTTCCCATTGTCCTGAATGATGTTCTACCAAGGCTGTCATGGATTCAACCCAGTCTCCGTCGTTCATGTACATGATGCCGTCAATGTTTCTGATCTCAGCATGGTGTATGTGTCCGCATATGACTCCATCAAATCCACGTTTGCGGCAGTAGCCGGCCAAGTTGCGTTCAAATTGAAATATAAAATTGGCACTGGTTTTTACCTTGTGTTTTAAAAATTTACTTAGACTCCAATAGCCAAATCCCAGTCGATGTCGTATGGCATTGAAATAACTGTTTAAGTTTAACACAAAATCATAGGCTTTGTCACCCAAATAGGCCAACCAAGGCGCCAGCCGGCTGATACCATCGAATAGATCACCGTGTGTGACCAAGTATCTACGCCCGTCTACGCCGGTATGTTCGCACTGATTTACTATTTCCACACGACCAAAACTGAACCCGTACTGTATCAAAGGTCTTAAAAATTCATCATGATTGCCTGCCACATAAACCACTCGAGTGCCACGTTTGGCCCGACCCAAGATTCTGCGTATGGCATTTGAATGGCTCTGTTTCCAACGCCATCTATTTTGAGTTATCTTCCAAGCGTCAATTATATCACCCACTAGATACAAGGTCTCACAGGTATTGTGTTTGAGAAAGTTGTTGAGCTGATCGGCCTTGCAGTCTCTTGTACCGAAATGTATATCGCTAACAAATATTGATCGGTAAGTACAAGGTGTCATACCATATTTATCGGTAGGGTATCTTACAGTTTTGTTACTGTACTCGTTCGGTATGTTTGTGTTTCAGACTCTTTTTTAGTATCTTGAACCAAAGTTCTCTGACACGTTTGACCCGGTGTTCAAATTCGGCCCGGTTGAGTTTTTTGATTAATTTTTTGATTTTCATGGCATGATCTCCTGTGTTGTTATTTAACCGGTTCCACACCATTTTCACAGTAGTTACAGATATCCCTACAGCTCTGTGCTTCGGGGATGACATCTTCATAGGTCTGAGTGTACAAGTTACCCAACACATGTTCTAGACCATAATCCATACAACATAGGACCACATCACCGTTGGGCAACATAACATTGTGATAAAGATGCTCCACACAACCGCAGGTTCTATCTCCTTCGTGATAGACTGAATTCCAACGATTTTTGAGATTAAGTAATTTAGGTTTTAATAAACTTTCGCGTACTAGATTTCCAGCACGACTCCACATTTCAAAACTGGGTGCCCAGTCAAATAAATGTCGGACACTGGGATGTACTTCACCCATGGTCATGGTTGTAAAGTTTTGTATACGATGATGGTTGTCACGCAACCAGGCTAGTGTTTTTAAATAGCCCGGTGTGATAGGATGACGTGCCAACATTTCGGCATCGGGCAAGTGTAAGGTAAATCCTCCGTTGGGGTTTCCGTGATACGGTACATCTACGATACGTTCCAGATCTTCTACACTAACTCCAACGCCGGTGGTAAACACACTGATAGGATGTCCTTGTTCATGTGCGTACAACAACATGTCAGTACAGTATTTGTTCATCCAGGGTTCAGTGAAGCCAGCAAAGGTAATACGCACATCTCGAGGTATGCGATCAATCAAGATCTTAAAATTGTCTAAAGTTAAAATCCTGGTCCCGGTATAAACATCTTCCAGTAATCGTTGTGGACAGAACACACAGTCAACCACACAACCTTTTTCAGGAATGATTGTGGTAATCTCCATTGTGGGTGCTGGCCAGTGTTGCCATTTTTGTTTGGCCGGAGTCTCAGATCGAATAGGAATTACCTGAGACGAAGTCCGTGTATCAAGTGATATGGTTCCAGTAGGCTTGGGTTGGCTGGGTACACGATTGTCAATGAATACCATGAATGCCGCATAGTATTCAAGGAAGTGATCGTTCCAGACGTCCCATTTGATATCCACATAATCTATGCTTAATACTTGGAAGTTGTCAAAATGTTTTAAGTAAAGATCGCGGAACTGACGCCATTTTTCTTTCAACTCCGGTGTTGTGGTATGAAACTCACCAGCTATCTTCTTGACGTTTTGTGTGACCCACTCAAAGTTATCTGCCGTGAACATGTCATACTCGCCACCTTCGCAATCGGTTTTTAAAAAGTCGATCTGCGTGATACCATGACGTTCAATAAGAGAGCGGAAACTTATAGTTTCCATGGTGACACCATCAGTGCCATCACTGTGTGATTGCTTGTTGGGATCAAACATGCCAGATAGATAATTGACACCATCTCTCGGGCCCATGCCCACGTTTAGAGTGGTCACTGGTACAACACTGCCGGATAAATTTGCAACCAGTGTTTGATACAAGTCAGGATGTGCTTCCACACAGTAGATGTGTGAGGGTTGGGCATCTAAGACGCTCCAGCTGAAAGGACCAATGCTGGCGCCCACGTCTAAGACCACGTCACCCGGTTCCACCTTAAAAAACCGTTGATAGCAATCATCGATAAAGATTTCTGTGTAACAGGTGTGATGAAACCATTTGTTATCGGCAATCATGCCCCAGTCTAAGGGTTTTTTCATTAGTTGTTCCAGTGATGTACAACCCCAGCAACAATGGCCAGGTTCGTGATTATATATATCAAAACTATTGCGGTGCGAATAAAAGCCACACGGTCTGCTTCCTGGTCATTGGCACTGGCTTTTTCGCCCAAGGCCTTGGCCCAGAGTCGCCAGAGATTCAGCATCAAAGAGTATAGTACTCGTCTTTGCCGCAACCACATTCAGGACATGAGAAGTCGTCACCTAATTCGTCCCAATGGCCTTCCACAGCTTCATCGTGTTCGTGCCCACATACTACACATACATGTATTTGATCCATTATAGATTCTCCAATTTGTCTCGATAAGCATCGGCATGTCGCTGTTCAATTTTTTTCAGTGCGGCAAAACGCTTTTCTGCTTTTCGCAAAACGGCGATAAACTGTTCTGCGTGTTCTCTCGATTCTGTGGCCTGTATCTTGGCTTGTTGTGCGGCTTCGTTGTTGCCTTCAAACACAGCTTCCTTTTCAAAGTCTGGATACATGGTGGTAAACTCGTAGGTTTCACCTTCGATGGCCATTTCTAAACAACGGCGTGTGTCGGGCTGGCCGACCAGCAGTTCCAAATGGCTCCAGGCATGCAGCAGTTCTTGATCTGCTGTGTGCTCGAAATGACGTGCAACTTCTTCAAAACCTTCAGCTCTGGCAATTTTGGCAAAATAGCGATACTTGATGTGAGCTTGTGACTCTCCGGCCAAGGCGCTTTCTAAGTTCTTGATTGTAATAGACATAGTTTTCCTTTGTAAGATTTGACTCAGTAGAAATACTGAGCCAGTATTTATAGCGAATATCTGTACAGTATACAGATTTGTTAAAGAAAAATCAAGCCCAGATTCTGCGATATTCGTCCAGTGCTAGACGTCGAGCATGAGCCAATCTAAGACAAATATAATCTGACAGTGGTAGATCATCGTTGCTGATCAACTCGGGTCTACGATAAGAAACCTGTAGATCCATGACATCATCCCAATAGTCATCATCTTCATCCATGTCCATACGGGCCAGAGGTTTCAAGGTCCTCGGTACAGGTAGGTGTTTTTTAACTTGAGATTTTTTAGCAACCCGGTTGACCAGGTCAGCCTCGGAGTACCTTGATGCGGTCGACTGATAGTCAGCTTCAGCGGTGGCAACAAACAGACAGGCAAGGATTGCAAATATGAGTCTCATACATATATAACGCCTTGACCTGGCATTTAGTTGACATTATCGTCGGGTTTCTTGCCAATGTACTCGTGGCTGTAGCACACACGGTCTGCATCTCTTAGGGCAATTTGAGCATTTCCACCGTAGCCCGGCATAGATCTTATGCTACCGTCTTTGAGTAGGTAACTGCCTTTTCGACTTTTCCTATTAGTTGACGTAGCTCTCCAGAGTGGCGATTTTTCTCTATGCTCACCAAAGCTGGGATGGGCGGTCTTGCTGAAGTATCGTAGACCACGGCTGACATATATTTCAGCAATGGCATCAGAGAACGCTGTGCCAATGCCCATGCCCTGGAACTCGGGCAAGATTACCGTGCGATGCCCGCGCCAATAACTGTGTATGTCACGATTGGTTGAATGTATTGCGGCATGGAATCCAATGGGTTTGTTTCCTAGCAATAACACATAGTAGTGAGCACTTTTTGATATAGCAGTATCTAGATAGTGATGTCGACTGAACATTGGCCAATAGTCTCGACTTGTGCTTTGGATGGTGAGGGTAACACTGGGTCGCCCCAATCGATGAAGTAACCTCCGATTTTCTAAGGCACAGAGGTCTGTGTCATAAACCCAATCAGGATCAAGCCACTCAACAATATCACGGTGGCAACTGGCAATATACAAAGGTTTCTCACTGGATTGTCTATCATAATATTTCTTTACACTGTAGGCTAAACTTTTGGCTGTATCTCGATCAACTACACTGGTAAATTCATCTATGGTCGCGATGCCTTGATCAAGACATAAGGCCATGACAAATCTGTGATGCTCACCATTACTTAGTGTATGGGACGGACGGAACCAAGCTGGTATGGTTCTAAGCCCACAGGCCAACAACAACTCCTCACCCCTTTCGGGAGTGGAGAAGTTTTCTATCACCGTGGTTTTGGGATCAAACTGCGCTTGTCGGTTGCCCAAGGTGTTTAGGATTGTGCTTTTACCCGAACCCGATGTGCCAACAATCAGTACAATACCGTCTGTGGGCAGGTCAGGAATGGTAACGGCCTGTTCCTTGTAATCTTTGATATCGTATTTCTTTTTGATTTCGTCTAGATAGGTTGTCATACTGTTGCTGTAATTACAGTTTCTTTTTTAGATGGAGATTTGAGTTTTTTCTCTTTAAACATGCGATCAAACACTTCCTTGGCCTGTGCCTCTTTTTGTGCTTTTAATTTTTCTTTTTCTACTCGGCGTCTTAATTTTTCCTCGCGTTTCTTGCGTGTTCCAGACATTGGGCAAAAATCGTAACTGAATTTCAATCCATCTGCTTGGTAGATATTTTGTTCAACGATATAGCGTAAGTGATTTTGTCCGCATAGCAATCTTTCACGACATAAATCTACGTTGTCGATCATGAGATCCACACCATAGACAGTAGATAGTGCTTGTTCAAATGTTGAACCATTTTCCATCTTGCGTATAAGGACTTCACCGAGGAACTGACCATCTCCGCAACTAGGATCTAGAAAAGTTTTAGTAGGGTCTGTAAATACTTCATTGGGTAGTTGATCCAGCATTTCTTGTACCAGTAAGGTTGGCGTAAACACCTCGCCTGTAGCTTTAACCCGTAGATTGTCACGTGACACACCGCTCATATAAGTGCGATTACGAATGTGATCAATGACTTCTTTGAGTTTCATTTATACCATTCTTTTTTAAAAGATTTAAACATACCATAATCCGTATAGTAGGTATTCCATTTAGTTGAGGCTATTAACCGTTTACCTGCATTGCTATTAAGAAACTTAATAATTTCTTTACCCTCTTCTTCAGAAGAAATGGCAATTCCAAAAGTAAGTTGACTCATTCCGTACTCTCCTTTATAGTCGTTGTACGGATATTGTAACTCGTTTTGATTTAATAAAACCTTTGGTATACCGTAATGTGTAGTGTCATTTTTTTGTAAACTATCAAAATATTTTATACCAAGACCGGATTTATTGATAGTATGTACAACTAGATATTTGCAGTCTTTTGTTGGTGTATCGCTGTGATTTTTTTGTGTGTGATAAAATGTATTATACAGTACTGATGTACCCTTTCCAAGTAATTGTGCAATTTCATCAATTGCATAATTAGGAAGCCAATCAAAATTAGCAAGATCTAAATCGCGTGTCACGCCTTCATGATCTACTACAACTGTATTTTTATATTTTTCTTTCTTTTGTAAAATGTAATAGTCAACACGAACACCAATTCCAAACCAATCTTGATCACCTTTACCAGAACTCATCACAAGTTTTTCCATTTGATTATCTTGTGTGAGCAATTTCCAAAAGTTATTTCGATCTTCGGGTTTACGCCAAGCGTTGGGATGAATAAATGCAAAATGTCCGTTGTCTTTTAAAATAGAAAGTCCTTTGGTTACAAACTCGGCCCACAGCTCAGATGCACCTCGGCTACCCATCCTGCTGTCAGACTTGGGCTTTTGATAAGGTGGATTACCAACAATAACGTCAAACTTCATATTAAAATCCTGTTCTAAAAAATTAGTTACTGCATAATTACCCAGTAACTTATACTTATTTAAAGCATATTGTACTTGATGTTCGTATTCCTCGCAACCGAATACTCTGCCAGAAATATTCTTCTTTGAATGACCAGCTTCTAATAAACGACGTTCAATCTCTCGTACAAACTGGCCGCCAGCCATGCCTGGATCTAAAAAAGTTGTAGTTGTGCTAGTCCAAATGGCAGTTGGGAGTTGATCCAACATCTCATTTACCAGTGGAGCTATTTCAAATTTTATACGTGATAACATATCAGTTAAACTTTAGGTCTAATAAGTCGCGATTGATAAAACCACCAAGCACCAGATCTTTGATTAAATCATAATCTACACCAAAATCAGCACCAATCCCGTTGCGCACACTTGCAGGACGTTGATCAATAATATCGAATGCTTCATCTATGGTTGATCCGCCTTGGTAACGAATGATATCGATATTTTGTGCGATAGTAACAATTACCTCTCTAGCACGAGCAATCTCTTTAGCACTGGCATCAATCTTGCTTTCACCAGTCTTATGTTTTGGTGCAGGACCTCTTGTTTTACCACGCTGTGCGGATTCTTGCTTGGCGGCACGAAATACGTCAGCGTTGCCTTGTGCCAGGGCTCTTATTTCATCCGCACTCAATTTGTTCAAGTGAGCTACTTTTCCAATTATGCGATCGATACTATTACGGGCCAGGGCTTCTTCTAGGTAACTGTCAATTTCAATTTTGTTGGCACCATCTATACCACAACGAAAGATATCTACTGTACGCAACACGTCACGCAAGGCATCCTTGAGGTCTTTGAGACCTTTATTGGCCTTGTAGTTTTGTGCCGTTTCAATAAGCATAGCATCAAACTTGTCATCTCTGTTGGGATCAAAACTTAAACTGATTACTCGGCCAACCTTGCCTGCCTTGTCAGGAGTAAGGGCACGGCTCATTTTTTGTATAGTGGCACCATTGTCGCCAGTGTCATAAGCAAGATATAGTTCAGTAATCTCAGGAATACTAAAACTACGTTGTGCCATACCGGCACTCAATAATAGTACAGATTTTCCGTCCTTAAATGCTTTTTCAATCACTTCCTTGCACTTGTATTCAGCAGTGGCATTGGTCATTTCCTCGCCATACACTGCCTGTACCACAAATCCTGGCAATGCCTCTTGTGCGATATGTTCAGCGATGCCTACGTTATCGTTGGTAGCAGAACCTGACAAAAACATCATCGCAACCTTGGGTCCTTCTTTTTTAGGATTACGGCCGGTTTGATAGTCTACGTTTAATTCGTCTGCTCCGTGTTGCCCCAGGAATACTGCTTGGAGCATACGGGTAAAGAATCCTTTTGCTTTAACTGGATTAGCCGCAAACTTACTCCAGCTTGGAAGAAAAATACCATCTTCAATAAAGGCATCGGGGTCGCTTGTTCGTGCAAGTTCAACTACACTAGACAAGTTCATCTGATAAAACTCAACATCAACTACTAAACTGTGTCGTTTGGTATCTACTGCAAAGTGTTCTAATTTTTTTGTAATATCAAAGTTCATAGTAACCTTATTAACTTAATAATACTATTATAACATTAATGGGAATTATGGGTCAACCGTTTTTCGATAAGCAATTCTGGATAGGTTACAGACAAATAGTGATCTACGTTCCAAGTACCGGCAGCTTTGTCACCGTTTGTACCGGTCATTAATACTACTACATCATCCTGGTCACGTGCATCAATCAATGGTTGACTTTGGTTTGATTTATGTACTCCAAAATCTGCTTCGTCTACCAACAACAAACGAACGCAATCGCGACTAAACAAATAATCAATTTTAGTTTGACGACGTGTGCCCGAACACATAGATAGTAATGCCACAACCTGTTTACCTTGTGCAAGACCTGCATCAATAACTTCTTGATAGTCATCGTTTGCTGTGTCAATTAATACTAGATTTTTGAACTGTTCAAAACTGGTTAAATCTTTTTCAAAACTTGCAAAAGAGGTCAATACATAACTTGCCACAATAGTAAGGCTAGCATTGGTTTCACGCACTATTGCTCCAGACCAAATTGTTTTGCCAAATCTAGCGCATAATTCTGCAACAACAGTTCTGGAACCATTGGCAATAGCACTCAACACATTCATTGCCGCATCCGCTTGATTTTGACTTAGTCCTGCTATAGGTAATGCCTGGCCTACCTTGGACAAGATCTTGTTTACCTTAGTTTTGATTTCTGTGGCCGATAGTTCGTGTACCTCACCTGTACTGCCCTTACGAAATCCAATACCAGGACGAATTTGATCGTCAACCTTGCCATGGATATAATAGCGACTGACTTTCTTTGCGTATTCAGTTACGTCCCAGATACATTCTAACTGTATGGTGCCATCACGAATCAAGTCCTTACGGACACCAATGGAACTTTTGATACGTTTCCATACTTCTGCTTCTGGATCTTGTCCAGCAAAAACCCAGCGTTCGCCAAATTTTGCTTCGTTTGGTTTGTCTTTTTCGTACCACAAATAGCAAAACATACGGTCCATTTTGTTCGCTCCTTATTAAATTACTATACTACTATTATAGCAAATTGGGTATTTTTGGTCAACCTCTAAAATTTAAGCTCAAACAATACCAGTTCTTCATCTCCGCGGATGTACAAACGATATCCATAATCTGTATCCCAAGCCCATTTGGGCTGGTTGATTCTTTTGATGTTTTCTAGATGTACGGCCCATTCGCGTTCCATTCCGGGACCAAACGAAGTCCAACAAAAATCACGCCAACCAACGAATCTTTCACGCACTGCGCCCATTTCTGACAGGACCTTGCGATCGTACACTGGTTCAACAATATATTTGAAAATCCTATAACCACTGTAACGACGATCTAGTTTCTTTACTGTATAGTTTTTCATACATCCTTAGGTTGAAGCTCACCCCACCCCGGCGGTCAATATTGCCTGAATCCCTCATGCCCCACGGCACAACGATCGGTTTCTCGATAGAGATCAGCGACC
>JGI24890J29729_1000396_pt1 | contig 28752 bp, 29 predicted proteins | sample FreactcultureFD7_FD_29729 | JGI IMG/M metagenome (IMG submission 29729)
GGCTAGGAGGGCGGCTGAGGCGGCGGCTTGGGCGGCTTGGGCGGCTTGGGCGGCTAGGGCGGCTGAGGCGGCGGCTTGGGCGGCTTGGGCGGCTTGGGCGGTTGGGGCGACGGTTGGGACAACGGCAAGGGCGGCGGCGGCTGGGGCGGCGCTTTGCTCTCGCCTGTTCGACGTTTTGTTGGACGCGATCACCGCCGAGGTCGTGCTGGCTGCTGACGTACAGGAGACTACACCGTGAGCCTGCGTGACGAGATTGCACACCGGCTTTGTGAACTGCGGGACGATCACTGGTGGTTAGGCAGGCACCTGTATCAATCCGAGGCCGACGCCATCCTCGCCCTCGTTCTGGCTCACGCCACGTCGGATGAGTCGGTGCTGCGGGCGCGTTATGCTTGGGTGAACCGGCCGAAGTGGGGGGATCTTCATAACGCATTCCGCGCCGCCATCCTCGCAGCCCTAGGAGACACCCATGACGCCTGACACAAACGGGCCGCTTCATCGCCGCCAAGCCCTGATCCGCTGGCTGGACGATAACACCAGCATGGATAGCCGCGAGTGCATCCATGTCGCAGGTGGCATTCTGAACCGACTGCATGAAATTTACTCCCTCACCACCGAACGCGCCAAACTCACTTCCCTTGAGTCCGCCACACTTGATCTGCTGAATGCCCTCATTGCCGAACGCGAGAAGGTCGCGAAGCTGGAGGCTGAGGTCGAACGGCTGCGGGGTGAGTGATGACACCTAGTCTAGTATTTCAATGGGCTTTCGCCGCTGTAATCTTGGCTATCACTTCATGTATTTGGATGCTCGTAATCACGCTTGGTGTTTGGCTTTGGCGTATTTTGGCAGCGAAAGGCAGTGACCGTGACTAACATTGATGCGCTTATTGCTGCGCTCCGAGGCCGCCACGTTGAAGAGCTAACTTCGCTTGGCCGAGACCCTGACAAATACTGCTCTGTCCTTAGCAGCGCCGCCGACGCCCTCACCACCGAACGCGAGAAGGTCGCGAAGCTGGAGGCCGAAGCCGCCCGCTGGCGTGAGGTGGCGGGGGAGTTGTCGGGGGCGTTGGAGAAGATTGCGGGCACAAGCATCCCGGAGTGCGATTGCGAAAAATGTTTGAGAGTCCGCGCCGCCCTTACCGCCCACACTGCTGCACCGGAGATCGGCAAATGATGGCGGATATGTTTCCATATGGTGGTACATGCGATTGGTGCGCCGAAGCCGTATTTCCGGAAGACTTCAACGTCGAGGCCTTTGAATTGTCGGGCGAATTGTTGTGCGACGCTTGCTCAAACGCGCTGCTTCACGAAGAGCTGACGGAGCTTGGGGAATGAGTCGCCGCGCGTCATTGCCGCAGGTTCTGAGCGCAATCAACAGCGCGGGCTTGCGCGCCCTCAAAGTCACAGTAAGCGCGTCAGGTGACATTGAGATCTTGACCGACGCCACGTCAATCGCACCTGATCCAGCCCTTGCAGGGATGAGGATTAAGCGTGCATCGCGTATTCAAGAAGCTGGCGGACGGTAGTTTCGCCGTCTATGTCTACGCGCACAAGGGTGGGCCACGCATTCAGGCCGCCTACGGAGCCACAAGGGAGGCCGCTGGAGCCGCACTGTCGGCCAGGGCTAGGCCAACGCCCCACACGGTCAAGGAAGCCGTAAGCGCCTATCTGGCGAGCCCTGAATACGGCGCGCTGAGCCCATCGACTCGCAGGGCCTACGGGAAATATATCGGCATGTTCGCCGGGGAGTTTGGGGAGAACCCGCTAGGGGCGTTTCGCGCGTACCAGGTGCGCAATGATCTGACCGACTGGCGAGACCAATTCATCGCCACGCCTCGAACCGCAGATTACATCATGCGATCAGTATCGGCCTTTTTCGGCTGGGCGAGATCAAGAGGCTTAACGGACGCTGAGCCCGTTCGAGGCATTCGGGGCGTTCACAAGGCCAACCGCTCGGACGTCATATGGACGCGCAAGGACTTTCACGTCATTCGCCCGCACTGCTCTAAGGCCCTATATGTCACATTGCGTTTTGCGGCAGAAACGGGGCTTCGCCAGGGTGATTTGATCGCGTTGACCTGGAGCCAGATAGACGCCGATACCATTCAACTTCGGACGCGCAAAACCGGTGGCGTGGCCATTGTCCCGCTTACGCGAGTCGCCAAGGTCATCCTCAAAGGGATTGACACGAAGGAGGGTATCGTATTGAGAGGCGCGTCTGGTCGCCCGTGGACAGCGGACGGCCTGTCTACGGTTTACCAGCGGGCCAAAACCACTGCGGGACTCAAGCTTCGTTGGCACGATCTCAGGGGCACAGCCGCAACGCGGTTCCGGTCCATGGGATTCACCAATGAGGAGGTTGCAACCGCGATGGGCTGGTCAGTTGCCGCCGTAGAAAGTCTGATGGTGCGTTACGTCAAGAGCGGAGACACCATGCGAGCGGCGATCAAGCGGGTAAACCGGCGGTAAACCGGCAAACTGGAGGCGGTGAGAAAAATCTAACGATTTCAAGAAATGGGTGCATAGCTCAGTTGGTAGAGCAGCTGACTCTTAATCAACGACATTTATATTGATTTTATTGGGTTTTATCTCAAACCGGTAAACTAAAACCCGGCTTTGGTTGGGCCGCGCGTCAGCGGGTAAACTATGCCGCTGCTGTATAGCCAAGTTCGAACTTGGCGCGTCTCCACGTCAAATATTCTGCCATGTCCTCAAGGTCAAACCACGGTTTTATATGTCGCACCGGATTGTCAGCATATTGCGGATCAATGGTAGCGCCTAAAGCTCGCGACCAGTTGCCATTCTGAAAGCCCTTTTCCTTGGCGTAATGGTCGAAGTCCTTGTAGGCGCCGCAGCGAAAACCGTGGCAGAGGCGGCGCGGGTCGTTGTGCCAGACAGGGATATATCCGGTCGTATGCCGGTGACCGGCGACCATGATGTGGTCGCGGTAGCCGAACAGGGTTTCTCGGACAAGAGCGTGCGCCGGGTTAAATTGCGATCCGCCCGGGAAATCATGCCGCACGTGCATGAACACCGGGGAACCTACGGACATATTGAGTTGCAGGCGCTGCCCGTATTCGGCCAGTTCGCCAAGCTGGCCGAGCAGGCGATGAATGTAGTCGGCCACGTCCCCCTTCTCAGTGTTCCAAGTATCGTGATTACCCTTGATCTGAAGCAGCCATGGCAACGCGCCCATAAGCCATTCGATCAACTGGCGAGCCTGACGCGAGGTGACCTCCTGATCAGCGTAGAGCCGCTGAAGTCTACCGACCCAATTGTTAGTCTGGTCGCCCACATCGACGGCGAGAACTCCCGGCGTGTCGCGGCAGATGCGCACGTCGCGTTCAAGATCGCCCCACGCGCAACCAGGATCGTCAACATGCGGGTCGCCAAAGAACGCGAGGCCGATGGGGCCGTCTACGTTGATGTGAACCTGCCGGAGCTTAGCCGCTGTGTGGTGGATCTTTCGTTGAGCGTGTCGCGCGGTAAGCTGTGAGATCAGCTCTTCTGCGGACGGCTCGCCATCATGCGGCAACTCATCGATTGTAAACGGCGGAGGCTTAGGTTTTGGCGCTCGCGGCACATATCGATTTTCGTCGATGAGCATACCGAACATCCGCCGCCCTGATTCAACGCGGGCTCTGATTTGTGAAACGGAGATATCCAGCCGCCGTGCTGCTTGACCGGTTGCTGTTTCCGCGCTGCCGGGGAGGCGAAGAAGCGGATATCCCTCTTCAAGACATTCATGGATGACCGAGAAAACCTGCTCATAATATTCGCGCGGGTAAGCTGCGACCATTAGCGACGCTCCATGAAAAAAGCCGCCCCGGTTTCCCGAGGCGGCTGAAAATCTTAACGGTGGCGGGCGAGTTATTGGACCGGCGCGATCGGCGCGGACGCGCTGGCCGGTGGCGCCGTTCCGGCGAGCTTAGCAAACTCGGTCTTGATCCCATCGGCGATGTTGACCGCTATCAGCGTCGAGCCCGTGGTTTTGAAGATGAACGCCTCAATCCCCGCAACGGTCCAATCGACGACAGTTTGAGCGAATGGCAGATGAGCGAAGAACTGAAACCCCCTGTAAAGATCTGCCGCGCCGCGGGTGATCAGATCGTCGGTTGTGATTTGGCCCTTGGCCCATTGGCTGGTTAGAGACATCGAACCCTCTATTTCTTTTGATGAGCAAGGCAAAATTGCCGGGTGTCTTCGGCCCGTTGGGCCAAAAGGTTGAAAGTGACCGATAGGCTGCGCAGCCAGGTCAGGTATTCTGAAACTTGCCCTTTCGCCGTTTCTGTCGTCGGAGCCGGAAAACCCGCATTTTGAGGAAGCGGAGGTTTTTTCGGGACATCCGCCGTCATGCTTGCCGTGCAAATCAATATTGGCGCAGGGGCGAGCGGGGGAGATGTATTGCCACGCGAAAATGAAAACGCAGCAAGTTGCGGCGAGCACCCCGACAAAAAGAGCAAAAGGCACAAGGTCAGCGGCTTCATTGTATGACATCCGCAAGATCCTTTGCCGTAATCATCGGCTGATCCTTGCCTGCCTGTTTGACCGGCTGACTGATTCGATCAATCGCGCGTCCCGCTCGAACCCCTCCTGATGCGGCGGATAAACAAGCAGCCTGCGCACGTCCTGCCGCATCTTCGTCAGCCGCCAGCGCGCTCCCTTGCGCTTTGACGGCGGAAAGAGACGCTTCAGCCTGGGCCGCGTGAGACCATAATTCCGGGAGGAAAATTCGAGCGGCAAAAATTCCGACCCCAAGCATAAGACAAAACGTGATGATCTGCCGAATACCGGTGAACAGATGGTCAAGCATCGCCGAGCGCGTCCTTGGTCGCCTGCCGGCCGAAAGCAGACGGCTGGGCCGCGCGCCAGCCCGTCTGTATTTGTAAGGCAAGTCGCTTGGCGCGCTTGGGCGTCTGGTCGGCCCATTTGCTCGCCAGCATGTGCGAGGCCGCGTCGTCCCATTGCTGCGCCTGGCAGGCGGCGAGCGTGCCGTGGAATCCAAGGACGCCTTGGACGCCCATTTGATAGGACATGTTGACAAGCACATCCTGCCGCTCGTCGGCCATCTGCCGCCACCACGGAATCGCCTGATCAAGCGCGACTTCAATGGCCTGTCGGCGCTTCATTTGCTCGGCCACCGCTTGCGCCAAGGTCCATCGCGTGCCGGGTTTGATGTCTGGTCCTGTGCATCCGAAACCCACGGTCCACGGGTCGCCGCCTGTCAACGGATCGGGATAGGCAACGTTCCGGAATCCTTCATCATGGCGAATATCCTGATCGACGTATTTGGTGGTCATATGGCACCCGCCCGCCAGGCCATGAGCCCAGCCGCAAAAAGTTGTTGAACCATCCAAGGCGGCATCATCCCGCTGGCCGCGCCCACGAACGAGGTCATCAGGATGATGTATGGCCCAAGGATATTGGATTGAGCGGCCAGCGCCGGCAGCGCAGCCCATGCTTGTTTCCGCTGATCGGATTCAGTGGGCGGCGTGTCCGTCATTTTGCGCTAACCTGACCGTCAAGGCGATGCTCGACGCGCTGGATTGCTTCGTCGATCGATTTGGTCCGCTCGTCGATCCTAGCGATGTCCTCGGCTTGATGCGACGCCGCTATTGCTTTCGCCTCAAGAACTGAAACGCGGGACGTGATCTGACTTCCCCACCACACAAGGCCGGCAGCTTGAGCCACCAAAGCCGCAATCAGGCCCAAAATTTCAGCGCGCAAAAATGTCGCCCATGGCGACTGCGGTGAACTTTCCATTTTAAATTCCACTATTAGAATTAATTGACGGTGCTTTTAATGATCGAATACTGAATAACAATCGCCTCCGACAGGTTGACGTTTAAAACATTTCGAACAGTTATCAGAGTTGATCCCACAGCTGGCGTGGATGTGAAAACATACGCCCCAGGACTTCCACCAGAAATGTGATTTAAAATCACAACATCACTTGCGCCGATACAGGAATTAGTCAGCGTAAATTGAGCGGCCGAATATGCGTTAAGCGTGGCGGCGTTCATTGTGATCTGCCCGTTTGGTTTGTTCAGCGTCACCCCGGTCGATTTGGATGTGGCCTGAGTGACGGTTCCCCCTAGGCTTTGACCCGTCTGATAACCGAATCCGTTTGTGTCACACCGTAAAACCGGCGTTCCTGATACAGCCAAACCAATAAAGCCCGCCGCCCCGTCAAGATAAGGCACGCCTGCGATAGTTTGAAAATCAAGATAAGCCGTGTCAGACCCAGCGGATGCCAAAGCAAAAGCTATCTTACTTGGGCCGCCGTCATAAATTCGACTATTGCTTGTAATGCTTGTTACAAAATAACCATAGACACCATTATTTGAAATTATTTCATTAAAATGACCATTGCTAGTCTGTCGTGCGGTCCACTTTGATCCAGTTCCAGCGGTCGGAAGCGGTGTTCCGTTTCCGTCGTCATAGTAGGCTTCGTTCCAAATTCCGGCAGTCACAGTGCCGTGCGAATTTGTATCTCCGACGCCCTGGTTATAGATCGGGCCGCCGCCTGCCACATAGACCAAGCGGTTTGACGATCCGCCTTGCGTCTGTGAGGCAGTCGTTCCATTGAACAACGCAGTGTAACCCGTGCCACCCGAGACGCGAACGCCAACAATTGAAATGTCATTGTTATCGCAATTCTGGCCATTCAGAATGTTACCGTTCTTGTGTTCGGCGTAGACGTCGATTCCGTAAAGCGGGTTTCGGTTCAGGCTACAGTTTGCGTTTGAACTTCCACTTAGGGTCAAAATGTGAGCCGCTTGGTCCGCGGCGGTGTCAATAGCGCGAGCGCGGAAGCTCATGCGCGATACCTGCACGTCGCAGGCTTCTCCAAGATCCGTTCCAGAAACCCCAGATGTGACCGTGAAAAACGTCGATGCGTTGAAATTGGTTGCATACACATCGACATCAATCCCCGACACACTGTCGATAATCATGGCGGCGGTTGCGATCGCGCCTCCTTGCAGGATGATATATTTGAAACCTGCGCCCGTATATTTCCACGTCGCAGACGCAGAAACGCCTTGTTCAGAGGCATAAGGCGTTCTGATTTTGACCATCGTCGTCGCAGTGGTTGCGATCAGTCGCGTCCCGAAAATGGGATCAGTCGAAGTGGACGTGCCAGAGTCATGGAAACTTTCAAATCCCGCCCCCCAAAGCTGAACACGCGGAAATTTGATGTCGATTGTTGCTGCAATGTAAATGTCGCCAGGAGGCAGGACCAAGATGCCGCCACCACGCGAACCGATCGCCGCAATCAGGCCATTGATGATCGAAGAGTTCGTCGATGCCGCGGCGCTTGAACCAAGCACAAGTCCATAATCCTGCGCTTCAACAAATCGCCGGTTGCTATAGCGGTTTTGCAAGGTATCAGAAACGCCGGCCACGCCGTTCAGGGTCGTCGGAATGATGGTTGATCCGGCGCCACCGATCGACCGCCATGCGCCGCCCTGATAAATTAATTCAAGGCGCGGATTTGTTGCTGTCAGCGTGATGTTATTTCCGCCGAGGTCAATGTTCGTGCCGTTGTGGGTGATGACGATGTCAGTTGACCCGCGCTGGATCACAATCCATTGGCCTTCATAGCCATTCAGGAAATTCGTGATTGCAGTGGTTCCTGCGGTGATGAACCAATTGCCATTCTTGACCGAAGGCGTGGCGACTCCAGAAGTAAAAGTCCCGCCGGCAGTGATGTCGGAAACCTCTCGGATCCAGCGCCCATTACCAGAGGCAGCTGAGCCAACAGACGGGCGAACCACGTTGACCAAATCTTCGGTAGCCGTAGAAGTCGAAAGCCAATACCAATAGACAGGCGGCGCGCTTCCGGTCAGCGTGTGGCCGCTATCGCTGCTGGCCGTGTTGATTCCGCGCGTGACAGCCATATCATAGTCGGCAAAGCCCGACCCGGCAGACGTCGGGTCGATCTGCTTCAGGTCGTAGATGTCTTTGACGTTCGTGACGATATAGCCACCCTTGGTCAGCGGGATTTCACGATAGTCCGCGGCGCTGGTGGCGTTGGCCGCATCGACGCGCGCAAAGGCCAGACGCGAGACGCCCGACAGGAACGCGACCGATCGCGCTTTCAGGCCGGTTGAGTCGGTGACGCTCGCCTGCACAAAGGGAACCGTCGTTTCGATCCGGTCCTGCGCATTGCCAGGCGAAAACAGGTTCAGGAAATTCTTGACGCCGCCCGACTGATTGAGGCGCGAGGCCCATCGCCATGCACCTGCGCTGGCGTCCACGATGCGCGCGAAATAGTCGTTCGCGTTGCTGCTAGACGGATTGGCATATTCCTTGGATGTGAACCCGCCGCCAGAGGTCGCAGCATCGAACGTAGCAGACCCTTGGAAATTGCCCTGAATGACCAGCTTTTGGCGCTGGTAAAGGCCGGTTGATGAATTGTCATTTCTAAACGTGTCCACGCCATCGGGCGCCGTGGACGTTCCGGCATTGAAGCGGAAGAGGCCCGGCTGAATGCCGGATGAATCCCCAAAGCCGGTGACAAAGACCGTTTCGCCATCGGCATAAGTGCCGAGGGCCTTCATCTGCGTATTCGTATCGACAAAAATCGACTTACGGATTGAGGTCGGGCTTGCGATCGATCCGTCTGGGTTCTGCGCGAGGAAAAGTTGCGCGGGCACATCGTTATAGATTGTAAGAGTTTGCGTGTTGTCGAAAGACACAAACCCCGGCGATCCAGGCGTTACGCTGTTGACATATCCCGAAGCCGACGAACTGTCATAGACGCCCACGCGCGTCAATTGGGTCGAGGAAGTCAAGACCCCGTAACCGACCTCATAGAGCGCGCCTTGGCGCGCCGTATAGACGACCGTCTTGCCAATTTGGATCTTAGTCGAGAAACTGGAGTATTGAGCCGACACGGCCCCCTGAAGCGCAAACGCGCCAGTTCCCGCCGCCGTCGCCGTTTCGGCAACGAGGTTTGCGAACACCAATTGAGTCATGAGAAATTGCCCTTAAAATATAAGGTGAATTAAAAAATGGGTTTTTGAAAATTTAGATGTTTTCGGAAATCAAAAACGATTTCGACGATTTTCCGTAATTGTCGTTAATCAATCCGGTGACTTGGGTGTTATAGGCGAACATGTCGCCGCGTCCCGTTGTCAAGTCATCACGGTGAATAAAGAACTCGCCCGCCGTAGTCATGTAGCTTTCGAAGTCTTCTAGCAAATCGCGTTCGGTGGCGTTATCGACCCATCCGAGGACAAACGACCATTTGCGTTTAGACTCAATGTAAGCTGGGAACACCGTCGTTCCGCGTTGGGGCGTCAGAAGTTTCGACGCAGATTCCCATGTGTGATTGATACCGTAGGAAAAACCGATTCGTGGCGCGATCGTTGGTCCCGCCCATATCCGTTTGACATCAAGCCACCCTTGAGACAACCGAGACGTTGCGCCAAAAGTGATCCGCATAAACCGGGCCGAGTAGCTTTGTGAAAGCCAAAGGCCATAGGTCCCAAAATTGGCGACAACGTTTGAATTGACCGTGCCGCTATCGTAAACGTGAGTTCCCGACCAGTTGGGCGAGGTAACTCCGCCCGTGGTCGTGCTGGCATTGGTCAATTCGACCCGTATCGTATCCGTCGCCGCATAGCCTGGGACTTGTTCGTAGAGGTTCGGCGTGACCGATCGCATGAACTGAACCCCGACCGCCTGAATGGTTCTTGCGGTCGTGAAGTCAAAATCTATCGTGACGTTCGCCGTGTCGGTCAGAAGCGAACGCCAGATCAAATAAGACAAAGTCTGCGCCACAGATGAGGCGGGCATTTGAGGCGTTTGAAGGCTCGGAGTGATAACCGTTAGAGGGTCATCGATCCAGTTGAGATAAGACAGCTTCAAGCCCATCAATCAGCCCCAAACCGTCAATTCGACTTGATCAGTCGTTCCAGAATCTTTGATGCCCAGGACAATGCAGTTTTTTCCAACCGGAAAACCAAGGCGAGAGTTTTTCAGGCTGATGCAGTCTTGCATATTGATCGAATAGCCCTGTCTCGGCATGGTCACACGAAACTGGCGTCGCGTTTCCTGATATAGGGTCATGATCCGGCTAAGGACTGTATTCGCATCCTCTTTGCTTTTAAACAGGCTATCAATTGTCGTCCCGATAATCGCAGAGCGCTCGCGAAGCTTGGTCGCCTGACTGACGAGGCTAACCGATTGCGACGCCGAAATGAGCGCTGCGCGCGTAGTAGAATCTAGCCCCTCGGAAACGTCGCCCTCTGACATAGGCGTCCAGTTTTTGCGATAGTTCACGGTCTGCGAATAGCGCGCGGGCTGAGGAAGGCTGATCTGATTAATGTCAAGCGTCTTGTTGTCATCGACCGTCGCGGTAGGAATAACGCTAAACGGGTCCTGAATGTATCCGACCCGCAAGAGCTTGGTCCGTTCGGTCCCATACCAGCCATTGATCGAAATCATCATGGCGTTAAACACGTCAGAAATGTTCACATTGTTCTGGCCGCTATAATATCCAACCGTCCCTGTAGGGAGTTGTTGGAACGACGGGACCAGCAAGAAATTCTGAGGAAGTCCCGCGCGTGTCGTGGCGAGGTTGAGAAGAATTTCGCCGATCCGGTCCAAATACCCTTGAGCCGGTTTGTCGCCCCGAACGTCTGCGGTCACGGGGCCAGCTGGAGAACCTGAAAATCCAGCGCGGAAAAGGCCAAGCGCAAGGCAAGTCGTATAGGTTCCCGATGGAACGTCTGCCGCCTCAAGGTTCGACAGATCCGCCACATCTCCGTTGTAGGTAAAGGGAACGCCCCTTTCCTTTACTGAGTCCACCGCCAAGATAGGGCCATCGTGGACTTGGTAGACATAATAGCCCTTGTTCATCAGGACTGGGGTCAAATTGAAGCACTCGCCCAAGCAAACCGGGACGATGGTGTTGGCAAGGCTTAGGTCGCCGCCCATCCCGCCGGTTCCGTCATACATCCGCGTCCAAAGAGGCGTGTCGAGATAAGACGTCGTGCCCTTGATGATGATCCGCGCGACGTCGTAATTCGCCTCGAACTGATCTCCGACCAATTCGCCAATCAGCTTGAAGTCCTGAAAATCGCCGTTCGCCGGGCCGTAATAAATCTGAATGATCTGGTCGCCGATGTTGTAACTCGCAAGCAGGTCGTCCAGCGCGCCATCGGTGTTGATGAGTTCAATGTTTCCCGCCGACACTGTGCCGCGCCTGGCCGTTTCCGGTGAAAGCGGCAAAAGCCGATCAATGTCCGCTGAAAGGCTAATCCTCGGAATAGCGAGAACGTTCGGCTTGAATGCATCGGTCGGGCGCCCATACCAGGGGCCGTCTGAAAATAGAAACTGTTTTTGAAACGTCCCCAAAAACTGAGGCGGAAAATCGTCGATCGGTTGACCGCCCAAAGGATGAGGCGTGATCGTTCCAACGGATTGAGAACTATGCGGGACTGCATTGACGACAACCAAAATCCGCGAGGCGTTCTGCGACTTGATGAACTTTTGAAAGTTCGTTTCGGCTTGCTGAAACCCGCCGAACTGAATTTCATCGACGGGAAGATCAGCAACCGCAGAGAATGCGCCCATGGCGTTACGCCTTCGCGGTCGATTGCTGCGTGTAAAGGGTGAGTTTGCGGAATTCGGTCAGGAGGTTTTGCAAGACCGTCAATTGCGTTGCGTCGTCGGTCCTGATCTGCTGTTGGAGAAGCTGGAAATATCCTGCAAGCGTGGCCGACAGGGTATCGCTTGCGGTCGTGTCAGTCGTGGGCGTTACGGTTGAGGCCTGCTTAATCGTCTCATTGCCCGAGGTCAGGTTCGCCGGGACGGTTGCGTTCGCCACCGCGGTAGCTTGGCTGTCCGCTTGGGCATTGGCTGCGCTTCCAGCCGTCAACAGGGACAGTTGGGCGAGCTGATCAGCATTCAACGATTGACCGGACTGCTTAGCCTGGAGCGCAAGATATTGCGCTAGCAGATCCGTGATCGACTGCGAGCCGATTTGATAGGTTGAAACGTCAGTGGTGACGCCGGTCAACCCGTTATTAGGCTGGAGCAAGATGCTGGCGATCGTCGCTGAAACCTGCGTCGAAGATGCGAGAAGAGTTTCGTAATCCTTTTGGAGCGCGGCAATTTGAGGATTGCTGTCGCCAAGAATATTCTTGATATCGGTCAACAGGTTAATTTGCGTCTGTAACGCCTGAGCTTGGTTTTCGGCTTGCGTTGCCGCGTCTGAGGCGCCCTGTCCAGCCTTACCAAGCAGGTCTTGGACAAGGTTATAATCGCTCACGAATTTCGACGTCGAGCCGAATAAATTCCGGCTGGCGTCAATGAATGTGTTGGCAAGCTGAGACAGCCCCTGAAGCGCCGTCTGGTCGCCTCCGATGCCGAGCGCGGCTTGCTGTTGGAATTTCGCCCGAAGCGTGTCCAGCGCGTCCGTGGGCGCGGCGGCGCCGTACTTCTGCGCAATAGAGTCTTTGGTTTGGCTGATCGTAAGCGAGAGGTTTCGCAGCGTTTGAGCCGAAGCATTCAGCGCGTTGATTATCGACGTCATGTTTGACACGATCGGCGATAGGGCGTCTTGAAGCTGCGTTCCGACCACACCAATCTTGCCTGTATAGTCCTCAATCAGTCCAAGATAATCGCCCAGTTGCGCTTTTTGCGTGGCCGAAAGCCCGGCGAAGAAATTCGACGTTTCGATGGCGTTCAGGCGCTGCGTCGCGGTGAGATCAACATTCAGCGCCTTGGCGTCCGCCAGGCGTTGAGCCTGCGTTTTAAGAAGGCTTTCCAGGCTGGCGAGCGTCGGGTTAGCTGCCTGGAGGAGGCTATCCGCCGTCGATTGGTTGAATTGTTCCTGAAGCGATTTGAAGGCGTTTTGATAGGCCTGCGTGATTTGGTCTGTGGATTGGCCCGCTTTTGCTGCTTGATCAGACAGAGCCTTGAACGCAGTCGTCAGCGCCTGAATGTTGTCGGTGATGGTCGAGGTCTGCTTGGCGTAGGGGAACAAGCTCGCGATAAAGTTGTTCGTCTCTTGCTGGTTCAGGGCCAGAACCTGATTTAGGTCGCCGCCGAGCTTGGTTGCGTCTTGGATGCGCTGCGACTGCGTGGTCAACATGTCCTTGTATTGCGACGCGACGGACGACTGAGCCTTGAGAAGTTGGTTCGAAATATCGGTGTTGAAGGCGCTCGCAAGCTGTGCTTTCGCTTCAGCTTCAGCCTGTCTCAAGAATGCCGCAGACGCATCATTCGCGCTTTTGATCAAAGGATCGAATTGCGCTTCTAGGTCAGTCAGCGCCTTCGAGAAGGTGGACGCGGGCGGCTGAACGCTATCCAGAACCGTTTTTACAGAGGATAGAATTTTCGAAGTGTCGTCAAAAGATGACCCCGCCGCAATCATGGCGTCCTTAATCTGATTGAGACCCTGAACCGCGAAGGTCGTGTCTTTCAGAACCGCGAGCAACGCGACGTTTGCTGCCGCCGCAGCGTCGCCGGTCGTCGCCGAAAGGCCTTGGCCGTTGGAAAGCGAAATCGCAGACGGGTCGCGCTGGCCGACCGTGACGCCGGTCACGTATGTGGTGCGCGTTCCGCCAAGCTGAGCGATCGAGTTATAGCCCTGTGCAATAGCACCCGTAACCGCCTGCAAAAGCTGAGTGGTTTCGCTTGTGCGTTTGTTTCCTTGAATGGCGCCGTTTGCCTCACCTGAATAAAGCAGGCCTTGACCCGCCCCCGCATTGGTAGACGATGGACCGAGAAGCCCCCCGATAAATCCGCCAAGGATGGCGTCAAGCGCGAAACCAATTGGCCCAAATCCGAATGCAATAGCCCCAAGAACTGCGGTTGTTGCTGCGCCAATCATCGAATTTGTTTGTTGTTCCGGCGATTTGGCGCCGCCAGCCAAAGAAGACAGGCCTTGGCCGATCTGTTGGCCGACAAATCCAGACGTTGCGGCCTGAGCGCCGATGCCGATAATTGATCCTAAACCCGTTGTCGCGAATTTTCCGTCCGAGCCAAGAATACCGGTTTGTTTCAAAAGGCCCGTAAAACTATCCCTTACGCCGGTGAACACGCTTGAGACAGCAGACTTTAGACCGTCCTGAAGCCAAGATAGAACCGGCTGAAACCCGGCTTTAAGCCCATCGGCTACGGTCGAGCGGAAAATGTTCGTCAGATCCTGGCCAAGCGTCTGGAACGCCGCACCACCATCGACAACGAAATTAGCCCAGAACTTATTCGATGCTGCATTGAGGGATGACGATGCAGAATTGACCGACGTATCCAGGCTGACGGACTTCAATTGCGCCGCCTGGGTTTTTTGTTCTTCGGTCAGCTTCTGTTGGGCCACAAGTTCACGCGCGGCTTTGTCCAGTTCGTCACCCTTCAAAAGCGCATATTTCTGCTCAAGCTGATATTTGGCCGTCGCGAGTTGATAGGCCTCGTAGTCGTTTGAGTTCAGCGCTTTTTGCTGTGCGGCCTGTTCCTTGGCCGTTCCGTCAATCGACTGGTTAAGTGCGTCGCGTTGAGCGCTTTGCGTGTCGGTCACGATTTTGAGCGCGCGATTGAGAATGTCGTTTCGCTGCAGGAGCTTGGCGTTTTCGGCGTCATCAAGGTTGGCGCCCTCGCGCTTTAATTCGACCCTCTGTTCGACAAGCTTATATTGCTCGGCGACAACGGCGCCAGCAAATGCCCCGCCCGTCGCGGTCGCGCTTGCAGCGGCAGCTTTCCCTTGAGACTGGAACGACTGTTTGGCGAGGTTTTCGGCTTCGGCCTGTTGGTCCTTATAATCCTTTAGCGCTTGGTCGGCTGCGTCTTTGGCCTGGCGGGCGGCGAGTGCATTCTTAGACGCCTTGGCTTCGACATAATCCGCAAAAGCTTTTTTCGTTTTATCATAGGCCTCGGCAAGCTGGCCGATCGCGGTCGTTTCATAATCCGCATTGCCCACGTTAGCCGCACGCAGGGCCTCTAGCTTGGTCGATTGCGTCTGATAGTCGATCAGCTGCGCTTGAAACCCGGCGACGTTCGGATCTTCGCGCCCCTTTTTCGGATCGCCCAAGTCTTCCTGAATGAGCTTGATCCGGTCTTTACGCGCGCGGTCTTCAATCCGCGGAAACAGGCCGCTCAGATATTTTTCGGTGTCGTCAGCCGTTTTTTTGTATGTGGACGTAAAGTCGGTCCACATATCGCCGATGCTCTTGAATGAGACATTGGCATTCGCGACCATCGGTTTGAAATTGATTTGCGGAATTTCAGGAAGCTTGATCGCCGATCCGGCGTTGATGGTCTGGATGACCTGATTAAGCGTTCCGCGAATGGAATTGACAAAATTCGAAAACAGTTCGCCCACGCCATTAAATGCCGTCGCAAACGTGTTGTAGATGACTGCCCCTAAAGGCGTGAACACGTCGGAGAAGAATTTCCCGACGCCTGCAAAATATCCGATAATTTGCCCGATAACTTTTGGGAACCATGCCCCAAGAAATTGAGCAATATCGTCAAACGTTTTTTTGACCGCTTCGCCGGTCTTGGCGTTGGCGTTCTTGAAATCGTCGAACATGGTTTCAAAGGTCGCTTTTACACGATCTCCAAAGTTCACGCCAAGCGAAACGCCATCCTCTTTAAGCTGCTTGATTTGATCGCTTGTCAGCTTCAGCGATTTCGAAAGGTTGGAGTCCTGCGGGAAAGCATCCTTCATGTTCTGATTGAGAATAAGAAAAGCTGCACCAGCGGTCGCCGCAACAGCCGCTAGACCGCCAATGACCGCCGCCGCCGTTTGAACGCCCGCAATTGCCTGCAGTTCGATCAGGCCTGAGCCAAACATGCGCTTGTAATTGCCGCTCGCCCCTTCATGGATCAGGACTAGCAATTCACGAAGTGCGGTCGAGCTTGAATGAATCCCTTGGGTTGACTTTCCAGCGCTAGAGCCAACCTCTTCAAGCGTCGCGCCCGCTGCCGAAGCTTCCTTTTTGACCATGCCAAGACGCAAGGCCACATCATCAGCCTCGCCCTTGATGGAAGACAGCGCAGCGTTTGCAGCGCTCGCCATTGACGCAAAAGCATTTTTGACGGACTGAGCCGCCGAAGCTATCAGGCCAAGCCGCTGAGACGCGACTTCAGAATCCCCGCCCACCTTGGCAATCGCGCCGTTGTCGATTTCCTCTAGAGAAGCGCCGACCTTGTTCGCCGAATCGGTCATGACGTTAAGTTGAGCGGCGGCGGTTTCAGCGTTTGATCCGACATTGACCAGGGATTGAGAAGTCGCCTCTTCCAGCGCAGATCCGGCCCGGTCGATTGCGTCTTTCAGTGTGTTGACCTCTGCGGCGCTAGTTGCCGCATTGTCATTGATCGCCGCAAAAGGATTAGCCGCACCGATCGCCTGAAGTGACGCTCCGACCTGATCGGATGCCGCCGCCATCGCGTTGAGTTGGTCCGTAGCCGCCTGAGCCGCGGGAACGGTTGCGGTGATGCCGCTAGTCGATCCTTGGGCGCCTGCCTGTGCTAGAGCGTCGCTGACGGTTCCGCCGACTTGCGAGGCTTTCGCCGCCAGCATGTCCATTGCCGACGCAATGCGGTCGATCGAGGAAACGCCCTTATCAAGCCCCGAAGTGTCAAAGTCCAAGCCAAGGACGGAAACGCTATCAGACATCGCCGCCCTTCCATTTAGGATTGAGGTTCAAAGGATTTAGAGAGAACCGCCACAAAGGCGTTATCGATCAACCGCAGCGCCGACCGCTCAAACGGTGTGAACCGTACACCGATCAAGGCGGCATAGGCTGCAAGTTCCGTCCATGGCAGATAGTTCAAACCCGCCATAGCTTGCTGACGACCGTGTGAGAGGTCATCAAACCAAGTGAACAGGTAAGCGGTCCCTGGCGGCGGTTCGGGAAGCTCAATCGGATATTCATCCGTGGAAAGCTGAACGCCTTGTTCGGCATAAAGCCGATGGGCTTCCCGATTATGTTCGAGCGCCGAAAGCCCGTCCTTGCGTGTCTGAAGCAACGCGAAGCGCGCGCGGGCGCACTCCGCAATTGCGTTCAGACGTCGGGAAAAAAATTGCTAGCTTCCTGCGCCGCGTCATTGACCTGACGCCGGATGTAATTGTCGCCCGGCATGGCGTATAGATCGAAAGCCGCATCCGGCGTGAAGTCAAGAGTCTTGCCCGTTTTGACGTTAAACAGATACCAGTCCTTTGTGAGATAGGCTAAGAACCGGTCATTCAGCTCACGATCAATTTCGGGCGTCGTCTTGAAACCCTTGATGCGTTCGCGCCGCTTGTATTCGGTGCGAAGCCAATCTTGCGCGCGTTCTGAATTGGCGGAATAGACCTCGATCGACATCGCCTTACCGTCCTTGTCTCGGATGGTTTGGCCCGTCGCCGGGTGTGTGATTTCCACGGTGTAGGTTTCGTGGTGATTAATGCCAATCAGATCGTCGAGCATATTTTTTCCTGTTGATGGGACACGCGAAAAGCCCGCCAAGATTTTGGCTCGGCGGGCTCGCGTGGTCATTCAGTCGCCGCCCTATGCGGCGCTGTCTTGGAACTGAAGCGAAGACTGGATTTGGCCAACGGTCGCCGTCAGGGGTTGTAGGGCCATGAAGCTGCAAGTCTGAACGATACCCGACGTCGCATCGTCGCGAGTGTCAGACGTAATCTTGCAGCGCGGCATGTAGACGCCGAGGACCTGCGTTTCATCCGCCGAGTACATGGCGATTTGGACCGGGACTTCAGTTTCATTCGCAAATAGCGCGCGAAGGCTTGCGTCTTTCACATAGGCGGTGAGCTGACCCGAAACCTTCGCGCCCTGGCCATAAAGCACGTCTGGCGAAATACGTGCGGCGACGACCTGCGGCGCCGTAGCCTGGAGATCAACATTGAGCTGAAAGCCCGTCGCGACCGGGATCGTCACGCCGTTTACGGTCATCAGAGCCTTGACGCCGGTCAGGCCTGCTTTCGTGTTTTGCGCAAGCGATCCGGTGAAATAAGGCGAAGTCGGTGTCGTGGTCGAATTCGCATCCGTGTTTGCGCCCGTGCCCGTAAAGGAAAACGTCCCCTCGACATAGGCGTTCGGCGAAACCTTAAGGCCAAGCTTGGTCACGCGGACGTCTTGATAGACGATCGAAGTCCCCTGGTCGGTGTGGACGTCTTCGAAGGTGTAGGCGTCCTCAGTGTGGCCGGTCAGCGGAATAAAGGCCTGCTTGCCAACGGGGACCAGGGTCGCCGTCGTGGATGGCGAGGAAACCGCGGCAAACGGAACGCCATCGATTGGCGCGAGTTGAACTGTGGTCGCAGTGACAGCCACAACGAAAGCCGGACGACCGACGTCTGCAGTGGTTGGCCAAACGCCAAATTTCACGACCTGGCCCAGGCGAACACCGTCCGCGTAGTTATTGGCCAACGTGCCGAGGAAGGTTACGCCAGAGCCAGCACGGGTCAGGGTCGAAATCCCCGTAGTCCCCGAGGTCGTCAGCGTCCAGCCGTCGCCAGAAGCTGCGGCGAGGCTAGTCGTGCCCGACGTCGTCACCGAGGCGAAAGCCTGACGAACGAGGGAACCGAAAAACGCCGAAGAGGCGCCGGGATAGATCTCGGCGACGACATCGCCGGAAACGATGTTTTGTCCAAAGCCCATGTCGCCATATTGGAAATCTGAACGAATTTCCTTGGATTCGAAGGTATTCTTGGTGTGGTTGATAGTGGTCGAAACCCGGCGAAGAACATTGATATTTGAAGCGTTCTGTGCGGCAATCGTTCCGAAGCCGGATTGTTTGGCGAACAGAAGCTGGCGCTTATAGGATTGAGCCAAAACGGACATGATTAAAATCTCCGATTAAATGAATGTTTTCAATAAATTAAAAATCAGGTCGGGACGTCTTCGACTTCAAAATAGACGTCCATCATCCGGCGAATAAAGGGCCGGTCAGCTGCGCCCATCGCAATATGTGGCAGGCGGTTAATGTAGATATTTGTTGAGCCCTCAATGAGGTTTAAGCCCCGATTGTGAACGGGGAAGAACCATCTGCGAAGACCTTCCGCATACGTATCAAGCGCCTTTTGACCGTTGACGTTTTGCGGATAGTAGAGGTCGATTTGATAGATGCCCTTTTGTCGCGAGAACACGCCACGACCAATCGAGATGGTCGCTGGCGGCGCCATGATCAGCGTCGCGCGCATATAGGCCTTTGAGGAATCGGGCTTGTAGTCGTTTCCAGCGAGGAACCAGGGCCACGCATTCGGGAATGCGGCCAGGCGCTTGGCGAGGCCCGAGGCGATTTCAGCTTGTTGCATTGATCACGCCCGATCTGACCCTTTTGACCGAGTCCGTCACAATGTCAGGCCATTGAGCGACCGTAATCCTAAGCATCCCGTCCGGGGCCTTCAGCCTTGACCAGCCGTCGTATTCAATTCGGTTTGCGTAGGAAAGGTTATTGCGAAGGCTGATCGTGTCGCCGAGTTGATAGTTTTGCAGCATCTGCGCAGCTTGCGTATAGGACGCTTCGCCTTGACTTGATCCGCCTGTGCGAATTTCCCCGGTCCCGCCGTTAAGCGATGAAATCCAGTTGTTTTTTAACTGGCCCGTGTCTTTGGGCGTCGCCACAATAAGCCGGTCCATGAATTCCGAATAGGAAACCTGCACCGTCTTCCGAAACGTATCAATCAGGATCGCTTTGACCTGTTCGGGAGGGATGCTCCAACTAGCCATTCGCAGTTCGCGCCTGCACGATGTAGAGGCAAATTTTGCCCGCGGCGAGGATCTGCTGAACGCTGATTGCGACGTGCTTTACGGCGTCAATAATGATCACATCGCCCTTGATCGGGATTTGCTCAAGGTCATTGGCGGCTAGATAAACTTGACGATCGCCCGCATGGATCGTGTCGCCGTTTATCAGATTGTCCGAATAGCCCATAATCACGGCGGCGGTATTCGGGCTTGTGTAGACGCCCGAAATGGAAGCGGTCGGGTCGTTAGGATCTGGCTGCGTCACCTCGCGAAGGATGACAACAGAGCCTGTGGTGAATTTCCGAATGAGGCGCTTTGTAACCCGCGCCATACGATCGTAAATTGTTGCATAGCCGATTGGAACGGATGGCGTGACTGGCGGAATGACGATGGCCGCGACAATTTGAAGGACGATTGTTCCAGACGTGAATGTCTGAGGCGTGCCCGTCGAACTATCAACGCCGGAGACTGTGAAGCTATAAGTTCCCGCAGTCGTCGGCGTTCCCGATAGCGCACCCGTGCCCGATAGTGTGATGCCCGGCGGAAGCGATCCAGAAGCCGGGGAGGCATTGAACGTGTAAGGCGGTTGACCGCCGCCGGAGGCAACAAGCGTATTCGTGTAAGCTGCGCCAGTCGTTCCAGGCGTCAGCGTGGCCGCAGCGACGATAATCGGGTCCGTCGCCACGGTAACCGCAACGGTCGCCGCCGACGAGGTTCCTGACGCATTTGTCGCGGTATATTGGAAGCTGTCCGACCCTACATAGGCCGCGTTCGGCGTGTAGGTGATCGACGTCCCATTGACTGTAGCAGTTCCGTGCGTCGGGTTTGAGGTAATCGCAAGAGACGTGGGTGCGTCACCAGATAGCGAAAGCCCGACCGCAGTTCCTGACGAATTCTCGGCAACCGTGACAGATGAGTTTGCCGCCACCGGAGCCGCGATATAGCGAAACCCACCGCTAAGCGTGGTCGATCCGCTGATGATCGTGACCTTGACGTCAGCCGCGCCAGATCCTGCGGGCGTGGTAAACGTGACAAGGCTATTCGAGCGCGCGACAAGATTGGTTGCAGGCTGACCGCCAACCGTAACCGCAATGACGCCGTTAAGATTGTTTCCCGACAGAGAAACATTCGTCCCGCCTGACGAGGGGCCAGTGATGGGCGTGATGTTCGAAATCGTCGGTGCAAATGCCACGACCATTTGAACGTAATCGTCAAGCGGCGCTGAAGCGTTCGGGATAAAGGCCGACATCAGCCGCGCCGAGACTGACTGACGAGGGCGTTAGCTGAGCCCGAATCGCTGGGCGCGTTGGTCACATAGTCCCGCAAGAATCTGACTACAGGCGTCGGAAGATAATCGGGATATGTGTTGGAGAAATACTCGACCTTGATTGGACCAACCTGTTCACTTTTGGTCGTAGAATTATCCCGCCCGACTTCACGATCCTCGATCAGGAGGTATCGGCAAAGTTCACACGTCGCCAGCTTGACATTTAGCGGGACGATATTCGGCTCGACTAGCATGAACGACGGATAGGTCGTATTCTCATAGCCGAGAACCGGGTTAACGGTCAGGTCGAGCTGATAGTTGAGTACAACGCCCTGGCGCGGCCATTGGAGCCGCTGAAGGTGCGTGATCGGCGCGCCCTTCCACACGACGGATGTGTTGATAAGCCGTGTCGCCATGACTAGGGCTTGTTGCTTTTGCGACGTGCTCGCCGCGGCCCATAGTTGGCCATAGAGGTGCAGCGTGTAATGCGCGTCACCCTCGGCGACGCTTGCGTAAGAATTTGCGCCGTCAACGATTGAGCCATCTTCGACGACGAAGTTCGCCGCAATATCTGTTGGCGTGTGGGTCAGCGATGACGGCATAGCCTGGCCCCTTCAGGCTGATTATTTCTTGCCCTTGGGCGCGTCTTCGGTGACGGTTTCGCTAGGCAAAGCAAATTCCGTCGCCGACAGCGTTTCAGAGGCCTTCAGGACCGGCGTCGGCGCGGTCTGGCCAAGTACCGCCCCGCTTGCGTCCATATCCACAAACTCGACTTCGGACCCGCCAAACGTTTTGCGGTAATAGTCCGAGCGGAAGCATCGCACGATGAATTCGCGTTTTGAGGCGCCGACAAAAACGATGCGATGAGCGAACTCAATCGACATTTCGTCAAACCAGTGAGAATCCACGATTTGAACGCGGTCGCCTTCTGCCCGAAGCTTGGATGCGAGCTGCAAGCACTTTGCGGGCTCGTCGGTGAAAAGGATGATCACCTTTGGACCGTTTGAGCTAACCGAGGGGATGCCTTCTAGGAAGTCCATCAAATTTTTCCTTGCTTCATCAGGAAATCAAAGGGCGCACCCTCGCTGATTTCTGAAAGTGTCCATTGTGAATAAGAAAGCCGCCGGATCAGATCGTTCACCATTTCCCGCGGAGGCGGGCGGACCCGCGAAAGATCCACGTCAAACGTGTAGGCGAGGCTTTGATAATGGCAAGGCTTGGCGATGACGACCGGAAGGCCCATCAAAAGCGCATCAAGCCCGGCATTGGAATTGATTGAACAGACGATGTCGTAGAACGACAACACTTCACGAATGTCGCCATCAGCCGACAATGGAAGGTTTGGCCGAATGCCTCTTTCCAAAGGATGCGGGCGGAAATGCACGTCACGAATTCCGCAAACGCGCAACGCCCTCGCAAAGCCCTCATAGGCCTGAACCAATTCCTGAGCGCTAAGCCGATGGCTTGCGTCAAACTCAACCTGACCGCAGATCAGAGCGCGGCGGATTGGGCCTGTTCTCGGTTCGGATGATTGAGCCTTGAGCCGAGCCGCCCTAAGCCCATCGTGGCCGACATCGGCGATCTTACCGAGCCCACCGACTCCGACATAAAGGTAGCCGTCCGCCAAATCTGCGGCGGTATGGGCGCGGTCGATAAAGCCCAAATCGATCAAAACGACTGGAGATCCGATATTGGCGTAGTGGTCGAGAATGTCTCTCCCCCATGCCCTTACGCCATAAATGACGACAAGCTCTGCATCATCATTCGCTCGCCAATCGAGATGGTTGACAGAGCGGGTCGTGAATCCGAGCCGTTGCAAACCCTTCTTGCAGGACCGCAACGGCTCGTCTTCAACGCGCCCAATGATGAGGGCGTCCGACATTACTTGGACAGGATCGTAAAGCCCGCGCGGAGCTTGACGTTAGAAAGCGCCGTGTCCCAATTGGTGGACGTCGCAAGAGCCGCTTCGGTCGGGTTAATACCCGTCGCAACGTGCCATGCGAAACCACGAACCGAGAGGTTATGAGCGCCTTCGCCCTGCATTTGCAGAACGAGGTTTTCAAGACCAAGCTTCGGGAGCACGATCATTTGATCGCGTTCCGAAACCGTCACCTCAACCGCATTTTGAACAAGCCCGAGCGTGTAATAGGTATTGTAGGCGGTCGAGCCCGAACCGTTCGAAGCTACCAGCGCGGGCGAGTCGATGACCAGAACCGGAATTCCGTAGGTTGCGGGCATACCCTGGAACAGGTTGTAATCCGCAACGCCGGGAATCTTGTTCGTGACCTGATCGCCGACCAGATCACGAAAAGGCTTCGAGTGCATAACAAGGCAGACGATGCGCTGCGAGAAATCGCCCATAAGGGCAAGGCCCTTGTTGAGCGAAACCGAATTCATCGCCTGCGTTGAGACGTCACCGGTCGGAATGGTGTAGAGCGACGCCGTTTGACCCGCCAGAGCCGCACGGGCGACCTTGATCGCCTGATTGACCTGCTGCTTCAGGCGTCCAACAATGAACGCCTGACCAATTTTGTAGCTGATTTCCTGATAGTCGCCTTTGACGGACGGGTCGAAGTTCTTCTGGAACTGACCGAGCGTCGGCGCCATGAACACCTTGGTATTGAACTTCACCGAGCGCTCATTCGCTTCCGTCAGGTAAGCCGTATCGGTGGAAGTGATCGCCGTCGCCGCCGTAATGTCTCGGCGGGTAAAAGCGTCTTCCAGCGTGTTATAGCTGATCTTGTCGGCATAATGGCCAACGAGGGGAACGTTCTGCAGGACCAGAGCACCCATAGATGCCTGGTTGAAAGCTGCGAGGTTTTGCGTCGCGCCCTGAATCAGACCCGTGTGGAAATACTGGTCATTGAGGACGAAATCCGTGTAATTGCCAGAAGACATTGAAATACCCTTTCAAATGTTGATTTTGCCCAAAACGGGCTAATGATTGGATTTGAAAATATTCAGTCCAAGCACCGCTTGGCGAAATCAATTGAAGGGCACCGCCCTATCTTTTATGAGAGGCCTTCAACAATTGTTCATAGGCGCTTTCGCTGCCATGCTTTGCGTTGTAGGCTTTGATTTCTTGGAACGTCCATTGATGAGGCGGCTTGCTCGGCGGCGGATCACCTGAACTGCGATTTTCGCTTGCTCCTGAACCGCCCTGTCCGTTGAATTGTGAGTTGAAAAAGACGGGAGCCTCTTTGCGATGCTGAGATAGAAGATCGTCGATCGTCAGCGGGTCGAACGTTTCCGGGTTCAGCCGTTGGGCGCCGTTAGCGTCAACCAGCTTCGCAACTACCTTGTCGCCATGCCATTCGAAGCTGATCTCCGATTGAAGCTGACCGGCGAGGTATCGCATTCCAAGTTCATTGACGCCCGCCTTGGACAGCGCCGAATTGATCAGGTTTTCCCGAGCGATATTTTCAGCGGCTTGGCGATATTTGGTTTTCTCCGCAGATTCCGCGGCAAGCTTGCCATCGTAAACCCGCGTGATGTCGCCCTTGATGCGATCGATCTCCAATCCCTTGGTCTGGTCAAACTCCATCAGTTGCTGTTCGCGCTCTAAAAGGTTTCGATACTTTTCAGGATCTACGCCCTTCACGGCATCCAGCGCCGTTCGTGCTTTCTTGACCTCTTCGGCAAGGGCAGCACGTTCCGCCTTTGCGTTCTTCATCGAGTTCCGTAGCGGCTCAATGTTGGTCAGCTTGAAAACCCCGTCCTCGCCCGGTTCGTAAAACTGGCGCACGGGTTCGGCCACCTCGTCCAGATTGGGCAAGGTGTCAGGTAGTGAAATGGTAGCCATGGTGCGAAAACCTTTCGCGGGTTAGGACCCTAGCTCCGCCAGGGTCAAAGGACGGTCGGACTGATCGACCAGCTCGCGCACGGTGATTTTTCCAGCGCGGAACAACTTCGCCCTACCAGGGCCAAGCACGTCGTCTTGTTCCTCGTCCGAAAGGGAATCGAGGAAACGCTTAGGGTTAAGCCGTTGCTTTGCGGCTTGTGTGGAAAGGCCGGGAATCAGGATTGATCGGCAATTCGGATGAAGCGGCGGCGCGGCGAACGGGAAATCGTGGCCAAGCGGCTCTTTGGTTTCCGCGTCCCAAGAAAGCCCGGCGCGCGCTAGGCAAATATAACTAGTTCGGCTGTCCAAAACGGATGCGTGGGTCAGGATCGGAAACGTCTGCTTGTTTGCGTTCGCAATCGCAAGAATGGCGTTTTGTTGGCCACCGTGAATGGCCGTTTCGATCGTGGATTCTGCCGAGTTCACAAACCGATTGATTACGCCTGCGGTGTCGCCTTTGCCGTTGATCCGGTCAACCAGTTGGTTGATGGTTTCCCCTGCCACCTGACCCAAACGCATCTCGCGCGTGAAAATCGCGACTAGCTGCTGTTCCTGTTGCGCCCAAAGGTCGGCAATTTCCAATCCGCCTGCAACGGGCTCTGCGAGCACGTCAGCGGTTTCAGCGGAGCTTGGTGCATCAATCGCAAGATCAAGGCCCAGGCCGTCACCGACGCTCGCCAGCGATTTCTTGACCGCCTTAAGTTCGGCTGCGACTACGTCGGTGATTTGGCCGCTCGATAGTTCCTCGATTTCTGAATACGTCTCTTTGACGTCCGCCGCGACCTCTTGAACTAGCTTTGCGAGCCTTGCCCGCCTGGCTGCAAGTCGCGTCACGCCGTTGATGTCTGCCGCAGCAATCTGGGCCGCAATCGCATCCTGAAGCTTGATCAACTTTTCGCGGATCTGCGCAGCGATACCAGCCGCTAGGCGTGCGCCGATCAGTGTCCGCCGTGTCAGTTCATGAGCCGTATCGACAAAAAATGAACCCGCATCTTCGGGATCAATCGGCGGAATGTCGTCAGCCATCGGACAATACTAACCAATCAACGTCCGAGCCCGTGTAGACATCAAGGCGGCTTGCGATTTTAACCGCCTTCACGGCGCCCGCATTCATGCCCATAGCACCAAGCGCAACAAGCTTTCCTGATCCAACCGCGTAAAATGGCGAGGACATCTCAAAGCCTTTTCCGCTCTCGAAGATGATCAGCTTTCCGTCTGCTACAATGAAACATTCGAAAACTGTTTCTTTATCGTCAGGCGTCGGAGGATCGCCTTCGCAGCCACCTGTGACCCAATCTAAAAAAGCTGCAATCCAGATGCATTCGCCCGCAGCGCCCGCGAGAATTTTTCCGCGTTTGACGATCTTGGTCATTTGCCCTTCAGCAATTTGACCCGAACTAACTCGTCGATCTGCGGCAATGATCCCGTTGCGATATGCGACCGTTGTCACGCGGCTTGCTTGGCCGCTGGTGGCATTGCTGCAGGATCGACGGCTTTTTCAGGCGGCGGCGGCTCTTTTGGATCTTTGGGAGCCATTGGCGGAGCAACTGAAGCGAAGAGCGTCGTGTTTTCTTGCTGGATGCGCTCTTTCTCAACCTCAATATCGATTGAGGTTTTCAAAACGCCCAGGTTTTGCATTTCGGCGATGTAGGTTTCAAGGCTAAGATCACCCGCTCGCCTGGCCGCTCCGATTTCCGTGATGCGGTCTGATTCATTGGCGTTGATGCCAAAGTCACGGCTGACCTTGACCGTTCCCGCATTTTTCTCGTCGATGCCGAGCCATTTGGCCGTCAGTTTTAGGAGTTCGTTCAGGCCCTGTTCGATGGCTTGGGCGACCATATGAAGCGGAGAACTCGACAAACTGTAATCAAGAACGTCGCCCGTTGCCGTTGTCTGGGCCTTTTTCTGGAGCGACTGGAGGCGTATGGAAAGCGTATTGGCTTCCGTGACAATACGGTCCAAATCACGCTCGCCTGCGCCAATGCTCGCGCCTTGGAGTTCTATATATCCGAACTCGACCTTCTGTTTGTCCGTCTCGTTACCCTCAGACCAGAGGATCGCCTTCGGTCCGAGGTTGGTCACTGCCGCGGCGGTTCCGATTTGATAATGGATCGGATAGCGGCAAACGGTGAGAATGTTGCGCTGATCGCTGGCGCTCTGCCAGTGCTCTACGTTTTTGTGAAAAATGTCCGTCATGATCGACGGTGAAAGCATGAATCCGTCGTCGAACGTCTTGAACGTCACGACGGGAATTTGATCAATCGCATAGGTTCCAGAATCTGCCGGATCGTCGGACTTGGCATAGTTTCCGCTATCCGGTTTGACCCAGGTTTCGAACTCGACCCTTGCGCCCTCTCGATGGATGACGCGAATGGCTTGGCTGGTCTTTTGCGTAAACCCGGTGACTTCTGTCCGCTGGTCGAGCATCCGAAATTGCGTCAGGTCGGTTTGGTTGTTCTTGACCTCGGCAAACGCGTTGATGACCTTCTTAGCGTCAATCGAGACCCAATATGGCCGCAGACCCATCGCCTGATCGTCTGCCGCAGTCTGGGCGCCGGGATTAGGCGGCATATCGACCATAACGTGATGCATACCGTAAAGCAGGAGCTTCGCGGCCAGGCGCTGGGCGAACGTCTGTAGGTCGTGGCCCTGGTTGTCCACGTTCGCAAGGATCTCTTCCGGGATCTTGCTGTCATGAACCTCAATAGGCTCGGCAAACATGATATTCATCGCGGTAAAAAAATGGTCCTTGCTGAAATTCGTCAGCACGGTTGCCTTCATGCGCGCGGTAAACGACTGGATCGATTCCAGCTCAAATTTCGTCAGATACTTGACGCCTGCCGCCCGCATGGCAGTCGTGCCGCCCATCAGGTCGTCGGCCAAGTCCCACATCGGGCGTTGCTGTTCGTACCAGTCCGCAAGACTATCGACATTCCCGGAGGCGTTAGCGCCCGGATTGAGGTCGATAACCTGAGGCTGGATTGTTTGGTCAGCCATCAGCTCGCGCCCACTAATTTTGCCGTAGCGGCGCCCTTGCCGAAAAGGAGTTCAGTCAACGCAAAAACCGCAGCGTCCAGGCGGTCCGGCGAGCCTTTGATTGCGTAGCCTTGAGGCGTCATGTTGAGATATTGCGCCTCAAGTTCCGGGAGCGGCTTGAGGTGCATCACCCGACCCGTTTCATAGAGGCCTGCAATCGGCTCGGCGCGAATGTGTTTCCCGCGGCTGGCCCAGACCATGATGATACGTTGAGCAACGCCGTTGGTTTCCAAGTTGGCCTTCGCCATGTCGCCGCCATAGTTGCTCTCGCAGACCACAGCGTCAGCATTCCAACCATTGGCGACATCTCGAACCCGCGCGGCCCACTGTGCAGGCGATTGAGGCGACATGCTGTAATCGCCCAGTACGACCGCGCGACGGTCTGTCAATTCCGCTGCGGCGACAATGCCCACCTCGTCCCCGCCGCCGCCCTGAGGGTCAACGCCGATGACTACCCGCTTGATCATTGATCGGTCGATTTGCGATCCGCGTTCGATGGCGCTGTCGAGGATGGCGCGCGACCACATCGCGCCTTGAACGTCTTCGAGGATTTCCCCGTCGAGTTCCTGGCGCCCAAGCCTTGTTCCTGCGTAGCGCTCTTCGATCTGCTGAACGAAGGACGGCGCCAGATTGACCAGATTGTCCCGCGTCCGACCGCGTGTCACGACCGTCGCCGGATCGGCAATTAGCTTCCGCAATAAAGCGGTCGGACGTGGCGTCGTGGCAATAATGACTTTTGGATCATCGCCCAAGCGAAGACCGAAAAGCATTTGGTCCCACGTTTCAGAATAAACCCAAGCTCCTAATTCGTCGCAATATGCCCGGTGATGCTGTGGGCCTCGAAGGCGTTCCGGTTCGGTTGAGGCGAACAGTTTAAACCGTGCGCCATTCACCAAAATAAGTTC
>JGI24890J29729_1000398_pt1 | contig 28642 bp, 29 predicted proteins | sample FreactcultureFD7_FD_29729 | JGI IMG/M metagenome (IMG submission 29729)
AATTTGAACTCGTCTCATCACTCTCATCTCAAGTTCCATCTTCCTCTCTCAGCACTCGACTGAGCCGAGGTCTCGCTAGGCCAGAGGGTAGAGATATACTGAAAAGAGCTACCAGGACAGAAGCAGCTTGTTTGTGTGAGTCTACAGTCACTCGTTCCTTCTCTTTCTCTTGAGCAGACTGAGGAACGTTACTTTCGATAGCTGACGATCATTCTAGCACAGTAGAACGATCTCTATTCTCTATTGTCGTCATTCGAATTTCCCCTCTTCCCGCTTCCCTCTCGAAAATGCATTCTCACCTCCCCATCGAACTCCTTCGCCTCATCTTCGACCACTTCGCTTGCCCTCCAATCTCGAACGACGGTACACTCGAGAATCCTCATCGTCATGAACTCCTATCCCTCTGCCTCACCTCGAAGATCTTCCGTCAACTCGCTCAACCTCTTCTCTTCGCCGTCGTCTCTTTCGAGGGACCAACGGAGGACATCGAACCAGGCTTGAAGCGTTTGATCGAAGTCGATCAGCAATCAAGATTGCTCGAAGATGTCCGCTTGCTATTGCTGAAGGGCAAGTCGGCAGGAAATCATCTCTCGGTATCAACGGGCGTTCTCGCAGATCCTGGTCAAGCGTGCACGCTTATTGAGCACATTATATATAGTCTCTGCACTCTCCAGGTCGAGGCTCTATCGGGCTCCAGTAAGTGGTCTTCCGCTTCTGTTCCTCTTGCTGACTGAGGGGTCCACAGTAGATCTGAGGAAACTCTGTCTCACCGACACGGATTTCGTACGACCAGTCACCTCCTTCTGTCTACCTTCCCTTCACTCCCTCAGTCTCGTCAACGTCAATTTTCCGGAACAAGCTTTCAGCTCTACCAACTTCCCTTCTCTTCGTCACTTTGCCTACGATCAGCACGATGGCAGACTCGACAAAGGGGCTGCCGAGACACTCGTCGCATTCGTAGCTCAGCTTGATTCGGTCGGTCTCGTATACGATGTTCTTGGCAAACTCGTCAAACGTGATCCATCGTTCCCTGTCCATTCGGTCTTGGTCGATTATTTCAACGACACCCACGAAGCCTTCAGGACTACCACGGAACATACGAAACACGCCCGGATTCTCATTGGTCCATCGTGTGAAGCTCTTGCTGTCGAGGATATTTGTCAGGTCATTGAGAATCACGCCAAATGCCGCCAGCTCAAAGCTCTTTACCTTCCTCCCCTCCAGTACCTCGAGAACTCGACCAAACCCCTTAGTCTACGTCAAGCTGTCGATCTCCTCATCCTCACTTGTCAGAAACGCGACATCGAGATCGTCCACGAGGAGCAACCGACCGGAATTCGAGCAGAAACGCAGTTATCCGAGGAATTCATGAGGCGAAGGACTAAGGAAAGGGTTCAGAGGGAGACTGAGAAGTAGGCATGCAAGGGAAGGATAGGAATACGCTTGATTGGAAAGAGACGAAGAGGTGATAAACAGGAAGTTTTACGAACGCTTTTAGGGAATCGAGAACTGTTGAGAATTCGTTCGTACCGTTGTAATCGTCTTTACTCTGTTACTCTACTCTTCTACTCTAGGTCGGATATTGAATGACGTGGACTGACCTGGAGGAGAGAGTCGAATTCGATGACTGTTTCGTATTTAGAACGACGAGTTCTCGGAAAAGACGGCTTCTCTGCTACACTTTGCTTGGCCGTTACATCTTCGAGCGGTGCATAGGACGGTTGAGCGCACAGTCAGCAGACGAGAGTGCAAAGTTGTTCAATCTCGACTAGTTGCGAAAAGCGAAATTAACCTCTTTGCTTCCCTCACTTCGCTCAACTAGCTCAAACTCGCATTCGAAACACTCAATCAGCTTCAAGTATAGTAAAAGATCCCTCAAGTGGGCTCCGAGCGATTCTTAGGTAGGTTTCCATCTTTCTCCCTTCTTCATCTTCCTTCTTTCCTTCCGGCCTCAGTACACCCTCAGAGAACGTGGAGACCCCTTGGAATAGTATCTGACTACTCCCTGATGCTAGCATAGTCCCAAATTTGAACATGTCCGCCGATTCTCCCGTTTCTTCCTCTCCTCCTCCAATCCGTTATTTCGATCTTCTTCCCCTCGAACTCATTCGATCCATCATTGAACACCTCGCCCCTCTCGATTACAATGAGAACACGTATCAACATCGTAAAAGGACCCTTTACTCAACGTGTCTCGTTTCTCGACTACTTCGAAAATTGGCTCAACCACTCCTTTTCAGCATCGTCAAAGTCAATGGGAATCTCAATCTTGCTAGACTACAAAGAGCGATAGAGATGGATGGAGCTCATCTAGGAGCGCCGATCAGGATCTTGATCGTGTCGGGGACTGGGTGGTCGTCTCGGAACGCGGGAGATGAGATGGTTTTCGCCGACAGCACTCCGATGCTCGAGGAGCTGCGTTGCGAGTTAGACTCTCTTCATTTGGAGTCGTACTACGGTACCAGTAAGTCAGAGTATACACGATCATGGCGCAGGACTAAAATGCTCGACTTCGCAGACCTCAAGAAGCTGCACTGTCGCGACTTACAGCTCGCCGGCCTTCCCCAACTCAGGTTCCCTCAACTCGAACAATTGAGTTTCTCATACATCGACTTCCCGAGCTCTGGCCTGTCGTCTAGCCTTCTTCCCGCTCTCTCCCATTTCGCCTGTTACGACGACGCCAACTATTTCCATCCTTACGAGATATCATTCTTCGCTGCTCTCGCCTCACACGTCACCTCGATGAGCTACAATTTGGACCTCCTCGAGAAACTACCATCCCTTCTCTTCGATACGCCGAGTCTTTCCCTCTTGTTCGACTGCCATCTCTCCGATTCAAACGGCTTCAAACTGCGTACAGCGAAAGTGAAATACCTCCGGATCTACGACGAGAGCTCGATCGGACCGTGTTCGGGTGAAAATTACTCGGTATCGGAGAAAGCGGAAATGTGGAGGAGCTGGACGACAATCTTCGAATCTAAAGACACCAAGATTTCCCTTCAAGTTCTCTACCTCCCGGCTTCATCATTATGCGAGGAGGAGGAGGGAGATTCCGTATCGGAAGGCTCCTACGAATCCGTCACTGCCCTTGTTCGCGCCTGTCAAAATCGAAATATCGAGGTGGTTTTCGAAGATCAACCTCTGCCCGGCGCTCTCCAGTCACAACTATCGGATGACTTCATGAGGAGATCGGAAGCGAGAAGGAAGGCACTTGAAGCTGGAGAAAAGGAAGAGGGGAAGTAACGCTTGAGATTTACTGAAGTCGAGGAAGTAGAGAACGCTTGAAACGAAATGAATCTGATGCTTGTAACGAGTCTGTCCAATTGCACGTACAGTAACCCGAAGACGACCCAGTGATTTCAGATAGCAGAGCGGCGAGATACTTCGGAAGACGAACGCACCTGTCTTCGAACGAAGTCCAAAATTCGGTTCGAATCGTTGAACCGTTATCCTCGAATATGCCTCCAACGATCAAGACGAACTGACACCGAGACTGTCTAGTACTGACACATTGTGGTACTGGGAAGCTCTCCACCGCAGGACGCAGAGAGAGGAGGTAAACGAGCGCTACATAGAGAACGACGTTCAGTGGTTCTGAGCTGTGAAGCTGTACAGAGAGCTCGTGGCTCATCTCGAAGCACAGCGCCGGAGACCATCAATAGAGCCCTTGCATATGAACCTGAAGCCCGCTTAGCCCGCTTCCACGGGCTTCCACGGGCGAAGAGAGGCCAAAAGCAGAGGAGCGAGAGGAAAAAACGATCCAACAAGGTCGACGGTGTAGCCAAGCGATATCGCTACACCAGGATCCAGAGGCCTGAAGCTACGCATCGGGTTGACGCAAGGGCGGTGAATACCTCTAAGTTGCAATGAGAGAGTGGAGAGAACTATGGACGAACCTAGAGCGCGAGAGATAGGGCGGTGAATACCTGAGGAAGAAAGAGCCTCAGGATTCCCGACCGTCTCTCCCGCACTCTGCACAGATCTCGGAAGGGGAAACTACGGAAAGGAGGGAATCTACCTCGCAACCTAAGGATCTCCCTCTAACAGGCAGCGCACCGCCGAACAATCGAAGCAACCGAAAATCCAGCGAAACAAGTGGCAATCGAACGGGATGAAGAGCGGTCTCGTCGCCTGCCTTGACCAGAATCACACTATCGTATGAGAGGAGCCACAGAGCGAATAGAGGAGAGCGAGTGAGGTGTCGAGGTTCAACCTGTTCCTCTCTTCGCTTTCTCTCAACCCAAATTATCAACCTCACAATATGCTTCGATCTTCCAGCTCCAGACTACTCCAATCCCTTCCTTCTACCCCCTCAGCTACTCGTAGCTACGCAACAGCGAAAGCTAGCAGCGCATCTGGATCTCGAAAAAAGGCCAACCAAGTAACAAACAGAGGAACACGGCCAGGAGAAGGTTCAGCGGATTCACGAGTGGAAGCTATCAAGAATGTAAGCTATCTCGTAGCTCTCTGAGTCCAGGAAGAGCGACTGGTGCTGACTTGATGAATCTTGATCTCTTTAGGTTCTTTACGAATCTTCACCCAACGAGGCCGATCGATTAGCAGCTCTACAAAAAGTCGTACCTTCTCCAGAAGTACACGAGACTATTGGCCGAGCGTGGGCACTCCATCAACGCCATCGAAGGGAAACTCATTCTACCGAACTGGCTCGCAAGTATACCTCAATGCGACAAGCGATCGATTTACTCGAGGAGACGGATACGAAGTTATGGGAGAAGGCCGTGGGAGGAAAGAAGTTTCAAAATGTAGATCAGAGTGATGCGACGAATGCGAGATTGGAAGGTTTAGTACCGAGGGAGATGAGGGTACCGATGGAACAACCTGGAGGTCAACTGTGGGATAGTGATTGGAAAGCCCCGGGTCAACCGAAGTCAACGGGAGCGAAGAAGGCATGAGATTGTTAATTATACTTAGGTTTCGAGAATCACGCAGAAATGGCTGAGGAGCAACGAGACGGAGACGGAAGGTATCTTCGAGCGTTGCAAGAAAGAGAGTATGTGAAGATTAAGCGAGCGCAGGGCAGAGATGATACAAGTAAAGAGGTACAAGATTTTGGGATTCGTCTCGAGCAAGAAAGGAGGTATAGATAAAAAGGGACCGCAGGAGAAAGAAGAGGGGAGAAAGATAACAATGAAAGGGAAGGAGGGTATTACATGAATGCGTTCCAAGAGAGAGTGCTCGAGAGCTGAAGCGGGCGAATTAGTCAGTCGTCGTTGAAATCAGGAAAGAGTCGAAAGCTAGACTCACCGAGTTCATCGACTTTCGATAGTTTTCCATCTCGAACAGGTTGATATGTCCGACACTTTCGATCGATCCAGGTTTGATGCCATCGTTCGAAGCTACAGCGAGTGACATATGATGTGGGTGGAATGCCATAGCCGTCATTGAGGAAGCTTTGGAGTTGAGGAGACCAGCTATACGTTCAAAGGTTCGTTTAGAGAGAGAAAGGTAAAGTGTCAGTGGTGTAGGAAAACATACAGGTGTTGCGGAACTTTGAGATGGGTTCATCAGAATTATTCATATTCCAGATTTTTACGACATTGTAAGCGGAACTCCTGTGGGACGACCTCGAGGATCGCATCAGTACAGTGAAGGTGGAAGGTGCAGGGATGAAACGAAGAGTCGACTCACGTGGCAAAGATAGGAGCGTGTTCGTGAACGGTCATCTGAGTCATTCCTCCCTGATGTGCTTGAACCGTCTTGATTGGTTCAGTCAATCGAATGTCCCATAAACAGACTTCTCCAGCGACACTGCGGTGTCGAACTATGGTCAGCACTCGAACGCACTGAGGAGATTGAAAAGAGAGATAGATTTACCTTCCCGTAACGAGTTCTCGATTTCCTCCTCGTTGCATGTGAACATTCGAAACCCAACCGCCGTGAGCTCCCGTATATCTCCTCACCATGTTATCTCGAGGAGCTAGTCGACGATCGTACACTCTCACTCCGCCATCCCCGAATCCGGCCACGAGAATGTTACCCGCGACTTGATCGCAAGTTAACGAGGTCAAACAAGAATTTGCTCGAGTCGCGAGATCCTGATGCAGGGGACGCAAGATCAGCTCAAGTAGAGATTGAGAAAGTGTAATGAGTAAGCTCACCTGTAGAACGGTTTCTCTCGTAGCATCCCAAACTCGAATGTATTTGACATTTCCTCCCATCAAGACTTGACCTCGACCTTGCTGCCACTCAACAACGAGTCCTGCATCTGCCTCGTTCGAGCTTGTCGGGATCGTCTCAGAGATACCTTGGAACGAAGAGATGAGTTTGACGTCTTCTGGTGATTCGTAAGATCGGAAAAGTCGAATGTCTCCGTCCGCTATTTCCGTTTCACTCGAGATCAGCGACACACTCAAAAACGGATAGAGTAGATTAATATAACTTACAGGAACCGGTGAGGAGGAGAGCGATATCATCCTCGTTGACGAAACGAAGAGTTGTGATGGGAACATTCGGTGGAGTACCGTTCGCAAAGTGATTGATCCGTAGGTTCTTCTCCCATTCGTAAACAGCGATGTTGCCTTTGTCATCGGCGGAGAGTAGATGAGGTTCAAATTGATGGAAGATGATTCGATTCGGAACGGCTTCGCTACTGAAGAAACCGACTTGTTCGTCCCAGCGTGCTCGGCCTGTAACGTTGTCTATCAGCTTGCGAGATCTAAGGATGAGCGATAATAGAAAGAGGAACTTACAAGCTGGACCTTTCATCGGTTGAGTCTTGATGATGATCGCTTCATTCCGTTGTCGTCGCCAAATTCGTTCGTTGTGAGAGACACTTCCCGGTTCATCAGCTTCCGCCGACTGCAGTATTCCTTCTCTTCGTAAGCTCGAGAACTGTAGCGCGAACATAGAGAAAACAACGCACCCTCATCTGTGACTCTTTGTAATACTCGAGAGCGAAATCGAAGAAAGAACTCTTGAAAGGGAAGATTTGACCATTCTCTTCAGCATCGGCATTGACGACTGGCATCGAGCGCCGTTGCCTCAATCGCTCTTCGTCTTGTTGAATCAGTTGAGAGATGATAGCTTCGACTTGAGCGGGATCGATCGATGCCGAGGGACGAGATTTGAGTGCAGGTTTCCCAACTCGCATTTGAAGGTGTCGAAGTGAGTCAGTCGAGGCGGAGGTTTGAAGAGTAGTCCGAGGGTTGGTGGCCGCTGCGGAAGGTGGTGCATTCTTCAGCCGAGTGTTCGAGGAGAAAGAAGGAGGAGGCGAAGGTGCGGGAGTTGATGCAGCTGAACCATCGAGAGCCATGTGGGCGAGAGATCGAACTGCAGTTGCTGTTCGTTTGATCGTGCCTCCGAAACCGCTCGCTGGTGCGGCGTGGCCATTCGTCTTGATCGGATCTCTACTTTGAACTTGCTCGACGTGGACGGTAGCTGGAGTTTGCGAAGGAGGGATTCGAGGGTGGGAAGCAGAGGGAGGGGCATTGTTGAGAGCTGATCGAGCAGCGAGACCGAGAGGAGAGGCGAAGAGTTGTTCGAGGATGTAATCGACGACTTGCTGAGCGAGTTGAGCGATTTCAGGCTGAGGGTCGATGGAGAGGTCGAAGAGAGCTTGATGAATGCAAGAGAACATCGTAGCTTGGAATGCAGGATTCGAAGGACCTTCGTTGCTTTCCGCTGCCGCGTTGAGGTTTGCTGAAATCGACGCCAATCGTTCCTCCAATCCACCATTCCCTGTATCTCCGGCACTAGACTTGTTCGCCCGTTCTACAATCATTCGATAGGCTGCGATGATGAATTGACCAATGTGCTCGTTGACGACCGAGGAAAGGAGGATGATGAGTTCCCTTCGAACTGGTGGAGATCCGTCTGAAGCCGATTTCAAAGTTGCCATCGCGACTCCCAATTCGACGTCGGTCTGCTCACTCGCTGATAACCCCGATGCCGCCTCACTACATGCCACTGACCTCCCAAACTTCTTCGCTGGATTGCTTGATCCCGTCGTTCCGAGGAGAGTACCGAGAGCGTACATGACGGAAGCTCGAACTTCTGGAACTGTGTCGGTGTGGAGGAGGTTGCAGAATACTTCGTGAACTCGTGCCTTGACTCCCATACCCTTTGCTTCATCAAAGTCGTCCCACATCATCGCGATGCAAAGAATTGACCATTGTCGGAGGAGAGGATCTTCATCTCGGAGGTGAACGAGACAGGATTCAAAGACGTTGACTCGGAGACAAGCGACTTGTCCATTCTTGTAGTCTCGACAGCAGACGGAGAGGATGAAAGCGCACATCGCTCGATGTTCGGAAACGTTGGGGAGAGGAAGCTGATTAGTCGAGGAAGGGTGAAGGACGGAGACGAAGTAAGTGTAAGGAGCTTGGTCGATCGGTCGAGAGGAAGGGTAGGCTTGTTTCAGGAGATCCTCCTTGCAATTCTCGTAGACGGCGAGAATTCGAGCCCAGATGTAGATGAGGACAGGTTTGAGTTCGACGGCGGGGGCTTGTAGGAGTCGAAGAACGTAGGCGAAGATACCGATCGAGAGTGCGACGTTGACTGCCCAAGGACCGAGATCGAGGAATTTACAGAGGAGGATGAGAGCTTTGAGTCGATGAGCTTGAGAGAGGAGAACTTGGAGGACGACGGGGAGTTGTTCTGGATGCCGTCGTTTCGCTACGGTTCCTTGTTCGAGCCAGATTTCGAATGCAGTAAGTTGTTCGGCGAAGAATGTAGAGTGGACGTAAGGAGAAGGAGGTGGAGGAGGGAGAGGAGGGGGAGGTTGATCCGGCATAGTCGGCGGTTGTGGAGGAAGAGAGTCGAGCCACCGTTGTTCGTGTTCGAGAAGAGCAGGGAGTTGAGCGAGACACATGTCGACTGCGAGATCCCAACTGTCCCAAAGAGGGTGATTGTGGGTTTGAGGAAGAGCGGGGACAGAGATGGGGGTACACTCGTAGAAGCGCATAATTCGTTCAGCGAGGAGGAAACCTCGGAAGAGTGCTGCAACTACGAGGTCGTGTCGGAAGAGTTTTTGGAAGAGTTCTCGAGGTAAGGTATTCCAGGCGATCGTGTCGGTGACTGCAGTGAAGATCCAGGTGAGTTCTCCTAGAGGTGTCCGTCGATCGTTCAACTTGCCAGGAATCTTGAGGAGCATGTCGACATCGAGATTGGTTTTGAGAGGATTTCGAAGGAGGAAGAATCGGAGAGCGATTTCGATAGGAGAGGTGAGGCAACAGGTGAAGAGATCGGCGGGAAGATCAGGGTTCATGGGAAGTTGTTCGTGACCTAGACATGCTCCGAGTTGAATCGTGTCTCGAAAGGGAACGTTGGGAATCGAAGGTTTCGCTTCTGTCGGTTGACCATCTGGACCAACTGCTCCTTGCGCTTGTGCCGTCGCCGCTTCTCGTTCCAAGTCTTGATCCCGCTTTAGACTAAACTCCTTCACCTTCTCGACAATGTTCCCCGCCGCTGAACAATCCCAAACATAAATCGCCGGACTCCCAATCCAACTAATAATATCCGCCAAAGAAACAGGAATGTACTGGGTGTACTGTCGATTGAAGAGCCATAGTTCTCCACTCGGCGTCGGCTTTGGAACTCCGTGACCGTTGTAGTAGAAGAGGGTTCGTTCGTTCTTTGCCGTTTTGCGAGCTGCCGTGCAGAACTTCTTCGCATCTTCGATCGGAGGGTCGAGATATTGCTTGTAGCGAGTCTTCGGAGTTGCTGCGAGATTCTCGAACTGTTGTTGCAGATTCTTCCCGATTCGTTCCATCGCTTTATCCTTGGCGAGAGCGTAAGGATCGACCCAACATTCGAGTTTCGCACAAGGATCCGTCTTGATTACGTCTGGCGGGTCGTATCCGATTCGAAGACAGACGACGAGGACGGCGGAAGCGGTACGAATTCGATCTCGATTCCGCCAATCGATTTTGTTGTCGGCAGGATCTGAAGAGGGAGGTTTCGGTAGTCCTACTCGTTCGTGCCGTGTATCGGTCCAGTAGAGAAAGTAGTTCTTCTCGAGCGCCTACTTGGGTACTGTGATCAGCTACGAACGAGCGAGATTACAAGGAATGAGACGAACTTGGAGGAATTCTTCCGAAGAATAAGCTTCCGAGAAACCATGTCGCATGTTCTGATCGAGAGCGTGTAAGTGACATGTTCTCGTACATGTTGGGGTAGTGGTGGCGAGCTCACGGAATCAATATCTCCTCCTTCGTCCCATTCTCCATAACTTTGCTGTCCATAGTGAGCCTGATATCCCGCTACCGAATTCGCTTCTTCCGATTCCTCGTACTCGTCCGACTCTGAGTAATCATCCGAATAAGCTTCTGGGGGCGGCGGTGGTTGCTCTCCTTCTTCGCTAGTCAGTCGAGGCATTGATAGGCTTTCTGCGAAGGTTCAAGGTTAGCTCTCCCTTGCGACGATGAGACCTACCCTAGAGTGTGTAGATATCTCCTGATATAGTAAGGGTAGCTCACCTAGTCTACCTCGAGCTGTCGCCAACTTGAGATGACCTTTAGCAGATTAAGCGGGGAGGAGGAAATCGATTTCAGCTGTTCTTGATGGATGTACTCGTTTGCGGGTATAGTAGAGGTAGTTCCGAGGGTGTCTTATAGTCTATCGGAGCTGTCGAGAGGTTTGGTGAAGATCAGGAGCGACTTTCGCTGTTTCAATCGTTTCAACTCTCTTCTTGCTACCTCTCACTTTGATCTACTTATCGCTTTGTGACATCAACAACGCTATTGGAAACTCGATAGCGAGCGAGTATGGCTTCAAGCACTCCTTCATCTCCCAATCTCGGCCTGGGATCTCCTTCAACCTTTGCGCACCTCGACGGACAGAAGATCACACCCAAGGAAGCTTTAGAGACGTACAAGCAGTATAGAAATCCAGACAAAGGTGAGTAGAATGCTCTTCCACCTCGAGAAAGGTCTCGTAGACCGCTAAATTCCCCTTTCTTTCCCCTCTTCCCCCCTTTCTCGCCCTTGAAACAGTCATGATCAGGTTCAAGGCGACTGGAAACGCTCCTATACTGAAACAGACTGTCTTCAAAGTCTCTGCAAGCAGTCAGTTCCAGGTTGTGATCGGTTTCTTACGGAGACAACTTGGTTTCAAACCTTCGGATCCTCTCGTAAGCGCTCATTCTGCCTGACCAGCTGTACTTGACCAGCTCGAGAATACCTCTATCCCTGATGCTGACTATGTGCGTTATCCATAGTTCCTGTACATCAATGCTTCGTTCGCACCAGCTCCAGATGATCTCGTTTCGAATTTATTCGCTGTATGTCCCTAGCTCTGTCGATCTCTTTCCCCACGCCTCATCGGTGTGGACGCTGACATATCCCTGTTCCTTCAACAGTCTTTCGGCACTGAAACTCACCTGATAGTGAACTATAGGTAAGCTCTCTCCCTTTCTTCTCAACGGCTGTCGGCCGAAATTGATCCCAATCGCCTGTGTATCGATAGCTCAACCCAAGCATGGGGTTGATCGTCGCTTCTTTGTCCTCCAGCAACTATATACCCTAGCCTTGTCGTATTAGATACCTCTTCGCATGTTGTCAATCTATAGCGTTCTCTCCTGTTCGCATCGATCCAGCTTCAAATTGGCCTTGCGAGGGAGGTAAATCTATGGTAGATACAACAACAAGATCACTTCGAATTCTAGGTAAGCTTGATCATTTCCTTGCTTCACTCCTCGACTTCCCCTTTCTCCCAATTATCGAAGAAAGTCCTTCTTTGCGTCACAGGAACCCCTCGACACGACGTCAAGTTCAAGATCGACAGATCCGGGCAAGACCTCAGCAACGTCGCGAGGAAGGTAGCTGTATCAACAGTGGGTGTCAGAAAAGACGAAGCTGGAATGGATCGAAACGAGAACTCACTCGATATCTTTGTTTCCGCTACATGCAAAGCTTTGAGTTTCTTGCAGATACTGAGAGGGATTGCTGCTTTGTCGTCGATCCTAGTCGAGTCGAGAACGAGAGTTTCGAGTTTCGCCGGGCATAGATGATCGTTTCCGTTCTCATCGAATGTAACTGGTTCGAGAAGACCTTCGAGGTGATGAGAATCTACCGGGATTGCGGTAAGATTGAGGTACTACTTAAGGGAGAGGCGAAGGATTCAGTCAGTAACGAATCACAGAGAGAGACAGGGAAAGTTGCGAGAGACTGACTGAAAGTTTCGATCCAATGTTTGCTAAGAAAGAATACATCGGTTCCGAAGTCTTTGCGAGGTAGATGTTTCCATACAGCGAGACTTTCTCCAACCCCTCGAACGTCTCCCAGTAGGGTAACAGTTTCTTGAGAACAGCATCGGTGAGTCCAGGCGCTTTGGTAGAGGTAGAGGGTATCGATCCGAGCTTGAGGATTTTGAAGCGGTTACGTTCGTCGTCTGGACGCTCGGAGAGTGGTCGAAAGAAGGATTCCAGTGACGGAGGAGTGAGTGGGAGACCGCTTGCTACGAGTTTCTCGAGTCGCCATTCGGGAAGAGTGTGGAGAGCAGACGAGATGATATCGAGTGACTTGAGCTGAGTGTAGGAGACGTCGAGGCGGGTGAGAGTAGTCGAGCACAGAGTGAGGAGACGACCTAGAGCTGCGTCGGTACAGAGGGTATTCTTGAGTTTGAGAGTCTTGAGGTTTGACAAAGGGATGTGCATCGCTCCTTCAGGTGAGTCTGTGCGATAAAGAGCGGCTGGTAAGATATTCAGTAACCTGGTCATAGAATATCGCTTCTGAACGCACTCGTTGCAGTTTCGACGATCTGGTTGATCATTTTCTCATTCTGGGTGCAGGAGGGTTAAGTCACTAATAGTTTATACATTGCAAGACAGTGACACTACAACGCACCAGATTTCCGACTGCCTGCAGCTTCAATACCTCGAGCGAAGCGCATCGACTGATCAAAGATGCGAGACCTTTCGATCCAACAGCCGTGTAGGACAGGTTCACGGACTTCAAACTTTGTGCTGATGCTAGCGCTATCGCCTTGACTGATTCATCCCCTACCTTCGTACAAGCCGTGAGATTGATTTTTTCGAGAAACGGTAGACGAGCGAGAATCTTGGAGAGCACGCCGTCTCTTAGAGCGGCCGAGTGTGAGAGATTGAGATCGACGAGTTCTGTACACTGTGGTATACGATTGAGGAGAACTGTTGGAGCCGAGAGGGAGGAGAGGGAGAGTCGAGAGATTCGGTGAAAGAAAATCGATGCGATGGAGAGGACGCTGACTCCAGGATCGTTCGGTAATTGAAGGGCTTGATACGATAGATACAGTACGAGTGAGAGTAATCGATTCGCTGTCTCCTCCGGCAAACGTTCGACAAACTGTTTGATTGCGATGATCCCTTGATTTTGATCCGTTGTGTCTCGATTCGGATCCCATCCTACTGAATTCGCCGGTATCCTTACATCCTTATCTTTCAACCTGATCGTCTCATAGAGCTCCTGCGCTGCCATCTGTAGACTGAACTCCTTCAAACTTTCTACCCCCTGCTTATCTTTCCTCGTTGCCAGGTACGTAGCTCCTCCTCCTGCATGCTCGGCCAAATGATGTGAGGCAATAAGTCGGGCAGTATCATCCGCCGCTGTAGATGCTCCAATCTGTCCGTAAAACGCCGATCTAATTCGTTTGGATGGTTTCGAGGTCGAGGGCTTTGAGGACGAGCTAGCGGAGCGCTTAGGCGGCATAGTTGCTCTATGGCGAGCTGAAAGGCTGGAAAGACTGGTGGGTTCGAGAGTAGCGAGTGAAGAAGCAAGAGGTCACTGAACAAAAATGATGGCACTCTCTCTGAAATCACTCTCCGACATTGACGATTTTTCGCATCAATCAGCTCGTAGAGTACACTTACGAGCTTCGAAAGGAGCGAAAAGAGCAAAATAAACAGATTGGTTGAAAATAAGCGATTCTCGTTCAGAGCTTCGCGAAAGTGTCTATTTCATCGCCGAGCAGATACAAATACACCTGACCAGCTTCCCTACTGCTGGAAGTTCATGGAATAACCACCTCCAGGTTGTTCAGTCATTTTGAAGTTGTCAAGTGAGAATCCAAATTTGCCTGTGAAGACGCAAGGTCGTAAGTATAGCTCGGTACGAAAGGCGATTAGGAGCGAAGACACTCACCTAGTACTGTATTCCCTAGATCTTTCAGCTTGCCCATAACTTCGTCTTTCTCTTTCTGTTGCTGTTTCTCGATCGCTCCTGGTATCCGAGTTTGCGCTTGCTTTACCTGTCTTGCTAACAAAGGAGTGAGATCCGGCAGAGTAGCAAGTTTGTTGTAGTCTAACATGGAAGAGAGGTGAGTACAGTGATTCAACGAATAGCGAAAGAAGAGACTTACCTTCGAGAGAAGCAGACAAAGAAGACCAGCTCCCTATCGATTCATTTGCCATAGCTCGACGATGCAGAGCCTTGAAGTACGTCGGATTCTCTTGTAGAGCTAGAGGGGATCGGGTCAATCAGACAGGGAACCGACACTGAGGCGATTCGGTAGAAAACGCACCATCATCACAAGCTTTGACAGCGTCCTTCCATCGATTCTAGGGGATTCTCGCAAAGTCTTAGAGTATATACACTGGCGTACAAGTAGGAGAGAGCAGTACTCACGAGCTTGAGAAGGCAAGCAGCGACGTTCGCCGATAAAACTGCTCGCAAAGACGAAATCTCTTTGTCTTCGATTGATTCCTCCTCAGCTTCTTCTTTAGCGGTCACCCCTACAGTGGCAGTATCGTCCGTGTCTTCCCCTTCGGCGACACCGTTCTCTAGAGTAGCTTTCCCCTTTCCTTTCTCTTGCGAACCCACTTGGCGAGGCGGTAGTTCTCCCAAACCTTCGCGATAAGTTCCGAGCGCGAGTTCCCATTGTCCATGACCGAATTCGGCATTCCCTTTCACTTTCAACGCAGTCGCTGATTTGACGATATCCTATAAAGATCAGCGAAACGAAAGCGTCAACTCGAGTGCTCCATTTCATCATCATCGTAGGAAAGCTACAGATAGGCGATAATGCCAGAAATGAACTTACTTGTAGCTCTTGTTTACTCCACACTACTGAACCGAGTCTTCCGAGTTGAGAGTTGATTTCATCCGAATCTTGATGTTGATCGATACCTAGAGTCTCTGTATCGTCATCTAGAGGTTTCTTGCTAGTTTGTGAAGTACTCGGTGATGGTCCAGTAGAACTAGAGGAGTCCTCAGGTAGCTCAGAGAGAGTCGGCATCGGGAAGGAGAGTGGAGGTGGTTTGTGAAACTGGATGAAGCCGCCGAGTTGTGAGAAGATTGGGTGTAACTGATCTACCTTGTCCTTCTCAGATCAAAGCGATCGACTTGGAAACGTGCTTCTAGCGTGGGAAGTGCTAGCTGGAGGCCGGAGCGATCTCATGCTTTTTTTGTCTCTCCTCTCTACACCTCCCTTTGGCCTCGAAACCGTTACAAAGACTTGCCAACTCCAGGAGCCTGTACAGCGCACCGGCAAGATGCACAACATCCTTTCTGGATTTCCGTCGATGCAAATTCGCCGAATCTATTGAAAGTTTCTGCATAGCTGGGATTCGATGAAGAACGCTAACCCTCTCCTGTATTATAGCGGCTTTCCGGCCGTCGAAGGTGGTTGACGAATCATTGCTACTTGCGGCAGGAGCTTTTCGCATTTTCACCGGACTAGGAAACGATGAAGATTCGGTTAATTGAACCTGCCCTATCAAGATAGAATAGAAGATCGTCAACTTCAACCAAAGCCGTCGTTTTTGCTTCTTCCCTCGTTCGGACACCCCTGCGAAGTGCTCAAAATTCGATTTCCTTTGACGTTCCAGGGACAAAGAACGGAAGAAGGGGAATGCTCTGATTGATTGTTCCCCCCTCGCTTCGACGACGAATTTTACTCGATTCCCGCTCTTTCCTCTTTTCTTCTCTTTCCCTTCATCCCACCTTCGACCTCGCCCTCCCCTCTATTCTCTCCTCGTCTTTCGTTCGAGTTATCGCCAGGCAGCGTTCAGCTCTTCTCAAGCTACCCTAAACCTTCGCAACTCACCTCTGGTAGGAAATCGTTGCTCTCTTCTCCTTTCGATCCCCCCCTCAAATCTACGACAACCTCACCCCTTTCAGCTAGAAACACCATGCCTTCCTTCGCCTCGACTATCTCTCTCGCCCTCCTTGCCCTCTCCCCTCTCGCCGTCGCTCGACCAACCGGTACTCGACCTGAAGAACTCGCCAAACGTTCGAGGGTCACTCCCAGCGCTCGACCACCTGTTCCCAATTACAAGGACATCGACTCGTCGATTATGGACAGGATCAACGCTATGGCAGCAGCAGCGCAAGCATCGGCTAGGGTCAAGGCTCGTTCATTGGACTCGGTCGTCGACGTCGATGAACTCTTCCAACGTTCCGTCGAAGGAGAATCCCTCATGAAGCGTCAGGACGCCTCCAACACGACCACTACTACTCCTACCACCTCTTCCCCTTCCTGTCTCGATTCGACCGCGACCGACGTCGATATCAACGCTGCATTTTACTATGGAGGCGCTGGAGCCGTCGTCGAGATCTGCCCCGGAGCTACCCTTTCCCTCAAATCTGCCATCTTCTTCACTGCCGCCAACCAAGTCCTAACGACTCAAGGTTCGTCTGACCCTTCTTTTCATCATCTTTCCGATTTCGTTCAAAGTAATTAATTATTCTTCCCGATCGGGATTTTAATTGCTCAATAGGAAACCCTACTGGAGACAGTCGTGCTACCCTCGTCGTCACTGGATCCGACCAATCTTGCGCTATCTTCGGAGCTTGCGATGCTTGCCAAAACGTAATCGTTCAAAGTATCCAAATCGACGGTGCTCGCGATAAGCTCGGTTGGGTCGCTGGTGGACTCGCTCTCCTCGAGATGGGAGGTAACGCTAAAGGTCAAGTAAGTTTGCTCTCTCGACTATCTTCGCTGTTGTCGCTCGGTGAATTGACGAATTTTCGACTGTTTCGCAGACTATTCAAAACTCTCACCTTTACGAACCCCGTGGATGGTCCATCGTTCATGGTATTGAAGGTTACCAAAACTCTTGCCGCGGAATGGTCGTCAAGAACAACCAAATCGGTCCCTCTGGTTACGCTCCCAATAACGGTAACCAATTCAAGCGAGACACTACCGATTGGTCTGCCAACGTCGGACCTGGAGAATGGGCCGATGGTATCTCTATGGCTTGCGGAGCTTCGACTGTCACCGTATGTTCTATCTCGATCTTCTCCCTTGGTGGAAAAGGATTGAGCTGATATCGCTCTATTTCGCAGGGTAACGTTGTAACGGATTGCACTGATGGAGGTATCGTCGTCTTCGGCGCTCTCGGATCTACTATCTCTGGAAACACCGTCATCGCTAGTAGTCGTCGCCCTCTCGGAGGAATCAACATGGTCGATTGGGCTCCTTGGGCTGGATCTTTCGAAGGAACCGTCGTCGAAGGTAACACTCTCATCGCCGATAACAACATGATGAAGGTCGGTATTGCCGTCGGTGGAATGGTGAGCTCTCAACGCTCTACAAACTCTCACGAGTTTCGCTCACTGACCCTTTCTTTTCTCGCAGGTTTGGGGCTCCGACAACCGAACTGCTGCTCGCACTTTCGGAGGAACCATCCGCAACAACGTCTTCCAATCTCGCAACTCTGGATACTTCGGATACGCTGTCGCGATCGCTGGGCACCAGAACGCCCTAGTCGACGGAAACGATGCTAGTGGTGCTAGTTTCGGAGGAGACCGATCTTCCGCCTGCTTCCCCATCATTCCTCCTTCGCAAGCACTCGTCTACGATCAATGGACTACCACCGGTACCAACATGCAAAACAACTTCCAAAACCACCCTCTCGTTTTCCTGATCTGTACGTTTGCTTTCTTCTCTCTTTCGATTTTGAGCTTTCCACTGACGCATCTCGATTCGATAGGTCAACAACCTGGTGCTGTTCTCGGATCCGGCGAGGGTGCTCCCGCCACTGGAATGATGCTCTCTGGTCAACAAGTCATCGCAGCAAACTCGAGTAGTTCGGCTTCATCTTCCGCTTCTTCGACCTCGAGTGAAATTTCGAGCTCTACTACCGAAGCCTCTTCGTCAACTTCGACCACCTCTTCGACCACCACCACCTCTTCGACCACGACCACGAGTTCGACGACTACCGTATGTTTCTTCTCGTTTGACTTTCATTGAAGGCAGTTGAAGCTGACTTCATTCCCCTCTCTCTCGTATTCACAGACGAAGGCAACTACCACTACCAAAGCGAACAAGTGGTCTGTCGTTTCGACTTCAGCGGCTCCTTTCATCTACGCCCCTCCTAAAGCGGCCAAAGGAACCACAACCACTACTCAAGCTCCTTCTTCAACAACGGGCAAGTGGACCAAGGTCGAGACTAGTGCCGTCAAACAACGACCCAACTGGAGGGATCGACAAGCTGGAAAGTCCAACAAGCGATCGATCATTCAAGATGGAGACGACGAACGACTGGAACGACGAGGAGCTGGTGTCGCTGGTTTCTCAAAAGCTACACCCGTAGCGTCGCTTCACAACCCTTTCGATGACCTCGAGAAGATCAAGCGAGTGCGGTAGTCAACTCCCCCCTCTCCGGTCTCCCGTTCTCTCTCTTCGTTCATAGTTGTACCCTCGCAAATGTCTCTCTTCGTTCCGTTCCCCATATCCCTCTTCTCAACCATCTGTCTCTCGTTCAGCATCCCACATAAACTTGTATCGGTTTCTTTCTCCTTCTTCAACCTATATATCGCATTTCTTCCCTACCCCTCCTCAAAACCCTCCTTCTTTACGTATCTATAGTCCCTCTTACTTGGTCTCGGAACACATCTTTGTAGCTCTTTTGGATCTTACTCAACTCCCTTGTAGCCTACAATTTATAACTTGCCTACCTAATTCCTCTTCACCATTCTTTCTTGAGTCGGCCTGGCGAGACTTCATCGCGACCCTCAAGAGTTCTACTAGCTCGCTCAAAGTCGATTGAGTCGGTACCCTCAATACTCCAATCACAAGCTGAGAGCTCTTCCGAGAGAGCCGAGTAGCAAGAGAACAGCAAAAAGTGTGCTTTCAAAGCAGCTGTGAACGCGCTCGTGGCGCGGCGAGTCATAGTCAAAAGCCCATCAGCTCGGTGTAAGGGTCTGAGCATCTTCCAGCGATACTCCGAGCCTTCGAGAGCCTAGAGAGAGAAGCAAAAAGCGAATAGCAAGGGGAATTCGATTGGTGACGAAGCGGCAGACGGTGGAGCAGCTGAGTCAAGACGCAAGCACAGCCAGTACCTTTCCTAGAGCATTCCAGAAACCTCGCAGATCCAAAGCAAGAGAACTGGTGAAGTGTTGAAATCGAAGAGTGACGAGGCCAAACCTCTCTCCTGAACCATCAACTCGCTCCTCCCTGATTCAGCTCTAGCACGTGTAACAGAGCTCTATTCATACTAAACAAGTCACAAACTTCAAAGCAAGCGTCTCTCGACTCGAACAAATCGCCTCGTAATCTTCATCAACCTCATTTCATCCTAGATCAACATGGCAGCTCCCGAAGCAGGTGGACGTTACTCGTGAGTCACAAGACTACTAGATTAGCTCGAGTGAGCAGCTTGAGCTGATCATGGTCGATGAATTCACAGTTTCTCTCTCACGACTTTCTCCCCATCCGGAAAGCTAGTTCAGATCGAACACGCTCTCGCTGCAGTCGGACAGGGTACTCTCAGTCTCGGAATCAAAGGTAAGCCATCAATCGATTCGCTTAGAAAGCAGTTTGAAGGGAGAGATGACGGGGAGCATTACGCGGCGAGATCAACTCGGACAATCACAAGGTAGAGACACCTGAGCATCGTCAGGGTTGAAGGTAGTGAATACATGGAGCCAGCTATAGGTAGAGAGCGAACAGCGAGATGCTGGGGAACATGGAAACTTTCGCTCGATCAGACTTACTGACTCGTTTGCTTTCCTCGAATTACAGCCACGAATGGAATCGTTGTCGCAACTTCCAAGAAGGCTCCTTCACCATTAGTCGACGATTCAATGCTTGAAAAGGTGAGTTGCGCTGCACCCTCCACATCCTCGAAACCACCCAACTAACGTATCTCCTCTTCGCAGGTCGCTCTCATTTGCCCGAATATTGGAATGGTCTACTCTGGAATGGGTCCCGATTTCCGAGTATTGGTTGCGAAAGCGAGGAAATCTGCACAAGCTTATTGGAAGATCTATGGAGAGTACCCTAGTACTCGAGTTATGGTCGGTGAGATTGCTACGGTTATGCAAGATGCTACTCAATCAGGGTGCGTCATCCTCGACGAACAAGTTCTCACGTTCATGTCTGATCTTACTTCGCTTCGATGTTGCGCAGAGGTGTTCGACCATTCGGAGTTTCACTTCTTGTCGCAGGTTATGACAACGCGAAAGGACACACTCTGTACCAAGTTGATCCTTCCGGTTCCTTCTGGGCGTGGAAAGCTAGTGCGATCGGAAAGAACCAGGTCAACGCAAAGACTTTCCTTGAAAAACGGTTTGTCTTTCTCTCTCTTTCTCATGCCTCTGCTTCCGTTGCGTGTGCTCACTCATCGCGAATACAGATACAACGACGATCTCTCATTAGAGGATGCGATTCACACTGCTCTTTTAACGCTCAAAGAAGGATTCGAAGGAGTGATGGACGAGAAGACGATTGAATTGGGAATCATTTCGACTCAACCTACAGATGAGACTTTCAACACAGTGGGTCACGGTACCGGATTGAAGGGAAGTCCTGGATTCAGAAAATTGACTGAACAAGAGGTTGCCGAGTGAGTTCACCTTGCACAAGAATCCGTCTCTGTTTACGAAACTGATTCTTGTATGTTGTGATTCACTAGTTACCTACAACTGTAGACTGAGTACTCCGTCGTTAGAGCAAGAACATGGTACTCGTAATGCAGTAAATTGTTCCAACTCTTGCCTTTTTTCGAGCGAACACATGTCTCGTCGCATTTGCTGTCGTTTCGCTTTCTCGCTAGAAAGGGCCAATCGTGTTCGTGAGGTCGTCAAGTGGTTATTGGTCAGCAGAGTATGATATCAGAGTATAGACTAGTCAACAATTAACAAAGAAAGGAAAGCAAGAGGCGCGAGGGTATCCAAAGACAGAAAAGGGTAATCAAGCAGCGACAAAGTGAGAGAAGAGAAAAGACAGGAAAGTAGAACTAAGCACCGCACCATTTCCTCAATTCACCATCGAGATCCCTCCTCTTCTCGACTTCCAATTTGATCTCGGCTTCACGAGGTACGAGACGATGCATTTTGAACGGGATCGATCTTGAAGGAGGAAGGTAACTTGCTGAAGGTGGAGTGATCGATGAAGTAGTAGAGAGAGGCAAGATGAGTTCCGTCAAACGAAGCGTATCGAATCCTGAACAGAATGCGTCCCTCGACATGGCTCCGCGTCCAACTCGTTTCCCTTTCGCTTCGAGAGATCGGGTCCATTGAGTGTATTGGTCGTAGGCCATTTCGAGGTTGAAACCGGATTGGAAATCGATCGTTGAGGCAGAGAGGTGCTTGCATGCGATCAAGACGGCGAGTTCGATAGTGGAGAGACCTGGAAGAGGTAGACAAGTCAGTCTCGATTATCGGAGAAGAAGAGAGTAAAGAGCAGAACGTACTCTTGAGGGTAATGTCGCGAGTGAGATGCGATTCTCGAATCTTAAGATCCGAGTACTCGAGACGAGGAACTGCTTCAGTCGAAAGGGCGGAGTGACTGAGCTTGTGGTCGAGTCGAGAGAAGAGATGCGTCTATAATTCGGAATGCAAGAGTCAGTTGCTAGTACTTTTGAAAAAGGGTTGAGAGTGTGACTTACCAAGATCGATCTCAATTCAGTCGGCACGTTTCCTCCGATCCTCCAAACAACCTCGAAGTACTCCTTCACTTTCTTGTCACCCAAGAATCGCTCAACTTCTTTATTCCATTTCCCGGCCCACTCGCCTCCATCTCGACCTTTGACGAGTTCCCAAAGTCTTTGATCGGTTGACATGAGGCGTTGGGCGAGGGAGAGGAAGTCGGTAAGCGAGGAGGATAGCATCATTTGCAATACGTGGGATTGACAACGAGATCGAACTCGTTTCTCGAGAAGTGAAAGACAATCCTGTACCCCGATTACAAGATTTAGCAGTGTGAACCTAGAAGCACAGCTAGAGAGATGAATCGACGTACGACTCGAGAAGATACCCCAACGACTCCAACTCCTCCTCTTCGTCGATTTCCTTGTACGATATCGAGTAAACAGTAGAGGAAACTCTGTCTAGGGTGAAGAGCGAACAGATCGAATTCATCGACAATGAGGATGATAGGCTTCGAGGATTCTTCAGTCGCTGCGAGGTTTGTCGAAGAGGGTTCGAGAAGTCGTAGAAGAGTAGTCATGGTAGCGGAATTTGAGGACTGGGAGGAGTAGAAGACCGGTCAGCTATCGCTCGAGTTGGTGACAGGACTACAACTCACGTAATCTCCTTCATCTACTGCATCTTCCCCTTCACCAACACTCTTGAATCCTTGTTCTCGCATTTGCATCGCTATACTTCGAAGAGCGAGTCGATCGGTGGTGTGAACGAGACCCGATAGTCTGACAGTAACGAAATCGTGTTGATCTCCATGTACGTATGACATGATTCGAAGGGTGCGTTCGATGAGCTAGTGAACGATACAAGCCTCGTTAGCGAAAGTTTCGGAAGAGAAGTCAATGGAGAAGAGACAATTCACCATAGTCTTTCCTACTCCTCTCGGACCCAAGAGAACGACAGCGTTTCCCATTCCTCTCGTGACAACCTCGTTCAAACATCCTCTCAAAGGTTTCTCCCAATCGCTGTAACCTCCCTCGAGAAAAGGGTATCCCATCACGCCTTTTCCTTTGTCGAATTTCGGAGAAGTCGTATCGGGTTGTAAACGAGATTCGGGAAGAGCAGCTCCAGTGAGAATGGAAAGTTGTCGGTGGAGATGTGTGTAAAGGAAAGAGGAAGGATAAGTGGAATTTGAGGATTCTGAGGTAGTGATTACTTCGGGAGTAGCGTTCGTCGAAGGAGGAGTTGGGAGAGTGTAGTCTTCGTCGGCGAGGAGAGGTCGGGAATCGGAGAAGACGAAGGGATCTTCTTCGTCCTGTTCCATCGCTTGTTCAGGTTCCTCGTCTACCTCGATCGCTCGACCCTTTCCTTTCGCCTTCCTTCGCTGCTCGATCGCTTCCTCATCAACCTGCTCTTCTTCCGCTTCACTTTCTGACTCTTCCTTAGTTTCTACGTTGACCCCGTACCCGTCGTCCTCCATGTGGAATCCAACTAAACGATTCCTCAGGACGGCAGGAGCATTCTTGAGACCTGATTGATCGGGAGGAAGGCGTTGATTGCGAAGGGACGATCGAGAAGGAGTAGAAGAATCTGATCGTGCGAGGCGAGTCGAAGTGGGAGTGATCTTTGAAGGAGTGATTTTCGAAGGAGAAGGTTTCGGTTTCGTTGGAGTTTTGCGAGAAGCTGATCGTTTCGGCTCTGCTTCGGAATCGGAGAGGACGATGGATGCTCGTCGTTTTATAGGAGTGGTAGACTGCTTGAGAGGGGAAGAGGTTTGGGGAGCCGAGGATCCAGCAGTACGTTTCTTTGAGGGAGATGTTTTGGGAGTGATGAGTTGTTTCGCCGGTGTTGGTCGTTTGCGCTGAGGGGTGCGGAGGAGTACCTTTTCGACTTCGGCTTCTTCTTCACTAGAATCGGAATCGAAACCTCTAGATGAAGTGGTCGAAGTAGTTGAACGAGCGGGAGAGGGAATATGAGTCGTCTTTTGTCGTTTGACGGGGGTGAGAGGAGCCTTCTTGGAAGGTGTGGGTTGTAGCATGAGTTCGTCTTCTGATTCTGATACGACTTGCTTCCCTTGCTCTCCCTCCCCCTCCTCCTCATCTGAATCTTGTTTAATATGACGATTCCTCCTCTCTGCAGCTGCTTGTTTCCTCTTCTCCATCGCTGCCATCTTTGGTGAACCTTCCAACTCTATGTAATGATCTGCCTTTCCTGTACTTCTAGTTGATCGAGTTGGAATTGATCTGTTTTTAGGAGGTGATCGAGAAGTGGGTGTGGAAGGATTCGTGGATGTTGCTGTTGTCGCTTTGGGTGTGCTCCTAGGTTGCATTGAATTGACCATTGTACGTTTGGTGCCGGTCTTGCTGGTCATATTGGAAATTGGAAAGGTGATGAGACGGTAGACAGGAGAGATTGTTGTAAGAGATGGGAAGTCGTTATAAGGAATGTTATGAAGGGTACAGCTTGAAGAAGAAACAGTCTAGGAGAAAGGGACAGAGAGGTGAAGCGGAGTGAAGAGGGAAAACAAAGAGAGAGGGAGGGAAAAGAGAGAGAGAGATTCAGTGCGCGTCCAACGCGTCTGATCTCACCCCTGAAAACTCGATCACAAATGGCTGGCACTTTTCTCTTTAACCTCTCCCTCTTCGAAACCTTGCTTTCTCGCTGCTCTCGCTTCTTCTTCCCCGATTCTACTTTGCTTCGGAGACATTCTTCCCGCACGGACCTCTTGTTTTCACGTTTCCTCAGTTTTCTCGTGTCTACCAGCCTCTTCTGCCTCGAAACGACTGCAAGGAGCGTTGGCCGACCCTACACATTCGAAGGAGGTGGCCGACAAGCTCACAGTTGAAGCTCGTCGGACTCGATCACCTTCTCCTCGGGATTCGTTCGAAAAAGCGCAAACTTTCGCAAACTCGCCTCTGTCAACCCTTCCCTCGATTCATTCTGTTGAGCACACTGTTGCATCCTCAACATCTTCGCTCAGAGCTTGTGTATGCTTCGTTGACGTCTCCGAGTTTACGTTTGCTTCTCCAATCTTCTCCAAAGTATTTTTTGACTTTCCACCGCTCCTACCTCTTCACTGAACATTCGGGCTTCTCTCCGAGCCGGGTCTCGTCAGGTGATTGCTGACTTCGACGAATTGAAACCTGAATGAAACGGTTTGTTTACTTTCTCTAACACTATCTCCTCTTCAATCATCTTACTTCTCACTCGACTCCTATTCCCATAGATTACTTCTCCTCAAATAGACGGTTCATCTCGGTAGACGGAACAAGGTACCCCGCTTCGCCTTGTTTCCCCCTTTTCCATGGCTTCTACAATCTCCCTATCTCCTCTCCTACTTTACGCCATCTCCTCGACTCTCCCCATTACCTTAATCATACTCACAATCTTCCTCGCACCTCGACTCTTGAATGCTACTCGCTCAAACGGAGGAAAGTTAGCTAGGTCGATTTCAGTTGGATTGGGATTGGCTTCAACAGTTTCAATCGTTTTATATGGGATCTGTGGATTGGTATCTATAGGGGAAGGTAGTCTGAGTGCAGCTATTGCGGGTGGGATCTTCGGAGCTTTAGGATTGGTCTCAAGTGAGTTCGTCCATTTTGAGCGAAATCAATCGTTTTTGGCGATATAAGGAGCTGGACGCTAGCTGACCAACTGCAACCGCTCACAGTTGATGTACAAGTCGCTGTCAACACTTTATCGTTCGCTATGAAGGAACTTGGGCGAAAAGAAAGGTATTTTTGGTGGATCGCGATTGAAACGCTGCTCCTTTTGCTCAGTAAGTGTCCCAGCTGTTCACTTTCACTATCGAGTATAGCTGATGATAATGCACTTGAACAGCTACTGGTCTTGAAGTTGCTCTTCTCGCTCTCGATCAACCTGAGGAGAAGACTTTGTTCGGAATCACCCATGCCAGAGGCATCTTTCATCTCGCCTTCGACATTCTCGTCATCAGTCTACTGTCGAGGGAACTTATTAAGTCAATCGAGAAGGATCAAGTGAAGCAGGACATCGAGGTAAGCTGTTTTCGATCGCAAATGCGCAAAAGAACCTGAAGCTCAATCCGTTATCTTCAGTCTCAACGCGAGAGGGACACATCTACGATTGGTACGAGTGAGCTAAGAGGTGATGGAGCTGAGAATCGATCCGTGTTCTCTGCTCGAGGAGAGCCATTTTCGAACATCCTTTGTCGTCGCGAGGTAAGTCGCTTCCCTCGGATCAACTCTCTGTGACGTGCTGAATTGAGTGAATGCTACTTGCAGATATTCCTCATTGCTCTCCAGCTACTCTCGGGACTTCTCTCGATCCTCTCGACTTCTCTTCCCATTCTTTCAAACTACACTCCTTTCGATTCGAGCGGAACTCGATTCACTACTCCGACTATCTTTGGCTCGACCACTTCTCCTGCTGGATCAATCTCTATGGCTATACTCGTGACTATCAGGTGGACAGGTAGTCTCTTCGACTTAGGTAAGTTTTCGCTGCTTTTGGCGAAATTGCCCAGTCTCATCGACTGACTTTTCCTTTCATCGAATAGCTCATCACTCACCCTTCCAAGCGGTCGATCTCGAAAGTCAAGGAGTATCGAAAGCTCGACATACGAAATCGCAAACCACGTCCTCGGATCAATCGACCGCTGTTCAGCCTCGTTCGACTATCGCTACTATCGACCTGGACAACCAGGACTCGACGTTCTCACGAGATGCTGGAACGTCCGAGCGCCCTTTGATGAGTCGACGTCAATCATTCTCTTCGACTCTATCATTCGGAGCAAACGTTCCACCTCCGATCAAAGAAGAAGGAGAACATCCGAAGGACCGAAGGAGTAGTGGAAGCACGGATTATCACGAGGACTATCTACATTCAGAGACTCTCCCCGTACCTTTCGTTGGAGAAGCGGAGCAAGAGGAGGAAGAGGAAGATGATTCTCGAGACATTCCTCCCGTCAAATCGAAACGCTCGACATCTTTCACCTCGAACCGTCCTCGTTCTACCTCTTCGCCCGAAGAGTATCAGTACAGTACCTCTCCAATGGCTACTCGTACTCGCAAGCTCGCTGGAGGTCTTCCTCAACTCCGTCCGCAACTTCGACGTTCTCCCTCCTCTCGCTCTTCGATTAGCAGCGTCTCTCCCATTCAATCTCGACCTAGTCTGAGGCTCAGTATCGAAGAGAACAACACTTTCCATACGGCTCCTTCCGTCACCCCCGCTCGACAAAGTGAATCTCGCGCTTCTTCTCCTTCACGAACTACAACTAAAAGTCGTCGCCCTTCTCTTCGATCTCTCGCTGGATACCCACCTCCTCGACTTTCAGAATCTCCCAACAGTACCCGAAAACTTCGTCGAGGGAGTAGGAGCAGCTCGATCAGTTTCTTGCACGGTCGAACTGCCGAAGATGAGGGAGCAATCACGCCTGGATTGGAGATTGAGACGGATGAAGACGACCCGTTCTCAGCGATGCAGGCGAGTCAAGCGATAGCAGCTGCAAAGAAGGTGGAGGAATGGGAGAAGAGGAAAACTGAAGCTGAGGGAGGAGGATACGAAGAGGAAATCGAAATTGTTTCGCCTACGAGGCAGAACTTCGCACGACTCGTCACTCCAAGCCGGCTCACGACTTCGTCTCTCCATTACATGACCGACCCTTCGCTCTTTCCTCGACGTTCACCTTCGTCGTCGAATTCTCTCTTCATGGAACACCTCGGGGACCCTTCGCAAGAATTCGATCTACCAGCCCCTCGTCGACAAAAGCAAACCTCGGTAACACCTCGCAAAGGTTCGCTCGGTGAAGGAGGAAGTGAACGTTCGAGAAGTGGCAGCTTAGGAAGCGCATTCAGCTATAACGCAACTGTCGCTCTTCCCGCCCAGTCCACTCCTTACCGATTCGGCAAGTCCTTCTCGAAGGCGTCCCTCTCTCCAACGAGTCCTCCTCTAACGTCCACCAGTACGAGACTTCTCAAGGTAACCGGACTCCATTCAAACTCTTCACGTCCTCCTCGAGCCGACAGTCCCGATCCCTCTAGGCCCGTCTCTACGCAAGTCGTCGAAGTAGACAACTCTCCTGAACAACTTCGCTCACACGTTCATTCCTCTGCTCCTCCACCGACCTCCCCGTCGTCGTCACCCACTACAGCTCGCATCAAACGACTCTTTCCTCCTCGTCCTTCGAAACCTCAGCGTCTTGCATCTTCCCCTCCTACCATCAGCTGTACCGGTCCAGTTTCGCCTCAATCTCGCAAAGGTTCCCGATCCTCCTCGATTGCCTCGTTCTCTCTCTTTCGTCGCAAATCTATTCCCGGGTTGTTGGGTCCGTCGATCGAAGGTAGTCAAGTTTCGTCACTTCGAGTGTCGGAATCTTCAGATCTCTCCTTCGCCTGCAGGGGCGACATCAGCTCTTCGAAAGGATCAAGCGCTCGTGAAACCTGTTCCAGAGATGCTTCCTTCGATTTCCGTTCGCCTTCAAAACCTGGATCAATCATCGACAAAGAAGAAACCGATACTATCTTTCCAGCTTCCTCGATTCACGAACCCTCCTCTCCAATGCTCACGACGAACTGGTGGTCCAACGAAAACCTTCGTGCTCCTCGTGCTGTCACCCCCTACCATCATTCCCCACGTCGTCAACGCAGTCGCGGCTTCAGCGCAAGCTCGGCACCGGCCCTCGTCTCGAATTACGATGATACCTTTGGGGAAAGTAGCTCGGATGAAGGATCGCAAGGAATGAAAACTCGAGGTCGTCATACAAGGTCTCGTTCACTACCTTTCAACCCTCTCTCGGATTTCCAACTGGATCCACCCACTCGCATGTCTCCCATCGGATCGCTCAATCTCGATTTCAGCGAAGACACTCCACTAACTCGTCCTACTCCTTCTCTCGCCGAACCGGTCAATCTCGAAACCCCTTC
>JGI24890J29729_1000399_pt1 | contig 28579 bp, 27 predicted proteins | sample FreactcultureFD7_FD_29729 | JGI IMG/M metagenome (IMG submission 29729)
TTTGCGTTGAGCGTTCCTTTTTCTAGTCATACGAGTCATTTATAGTAATTTAAGAAAATAAATTATAATTAGGAATTAACAAATCTTGTTAAAATATCAGTAACAATTAAGCTTTAAAAATATTTTAAATGTAAAAAGTATTCCCACTTTCCTATTTATATTTTATTAATTTAAAGCCGTTTTTAGATAAATACCTATCCAATTAAGTGAATCTTTATAGATAATAGGCATAATACGACAAACTATATTTTCATTTTTTGCTTCTTTATTTATTCCCCAATAAATATCCTTATTTTTGAATTTAATTTTCGTTTCGTAACAATGAAGAGGAATTGTAATACCTCTATATTGAATAGTTGAGTTGTTATTACTATAATTAGATATCTTACCAGTTTTAATTATAGATTTTATATAATCTTGAATTTTATTAAAATCATTATATGGTTCTGTAATTTCATGATCCGGATGTTCGTCTACTTCAGGAAGTTCAACCGCTTCCAGATTTTTAATATGCTTTTCTGAAAGAAAGGATGGTTCAGTGTTACTAACCTTACCTTTTTTTTTCTTGAAACCAGTGGTTTGGTAAGAGTTACTTCCAAAAGGATCGATATACGTTTTTTCATATTCTTCGATAGCCTTAATTGAAGTTCTATGTGGACCAGTTTTATGACCAGCTTCAATATCAGAACGCCAATATCCAGTCATACGTCCAGGTAACCCTTGAATTTGAACACTATTATCTACAACTTTTGTATAGAGTTCGTGAGTAGCACCAATACGAAGTTTCCAACGATTTGGAATAAGATTTGCTCTACGAAAGAATCCTTTTACTCCAAGAACAATGTGATGTGTTAAAGGTTCTTTAAAGAATTCAGTAATTTCTTCTTCAGAAAGTCTGTCTGTTGATGTATGGTTTCTAAACGCGACACCTTTACGAATACATGCATTTTGAACTACATCTACAATATTTACATTCACCCGAACAATATGAATTCTATAATCATTGCCATAATAATCAATAATATCTTCTTGAACCCATCTTTCAGCATTTTCGTCAGAACTTAATGAATAGAATTCTTGTATAATACCTTTATCTAAGAAATCCTTATGACCGATATATGATGATGGAATAGTCATCTTGTAAAGTTCGTGAAGTTCACCCCATCTATAAAGGTCATATAATTCTTTAATCATAGTAGCACTTATAAATACAAATCTATTATTACATTCTTCCATATGTTTAACATCCAACACACCTGCTTCTTTTAAAGTATTATGTAAAACTTGAAACTCTTTATCGCCAGTATCAATTTCATCAATAATGATTAAGCCATTTTTTATATTTGCAAGCTCTGCTCTAGATAATTTTCCATGATGGAATATTTTATCTTTGAAACAATTTGGAGCTTTATCAATCATATCTTTCTCCCAGCCAGCATTACTCATACCTGTAAGAATCCTTACATTTGTAGGGTTAACAACAAAGTTATCATCGATATGTGTAGTTAAAAGCTTTGCAATTTCAATCATTAAACCATCTGCTCCAACTTTAGTCTTCTTTTGAATACTGATGACTCTACGATTGTTTCTATAAAATTTATCTACGATATTATATGCATCTTCAATCTGATTAGAGAAGATGTATTCAGCAGTTGCTTTATCGTCACCTTCTAAGAAACGAAGATGATTATCTATTTTAGCTAAACTATACGCTTGCAAAACATATTCACGTCTTGCAGATATTATATCTTTTAAAGATTTCATCTTATTTTTAATAAATTTAACCAATTTAGATCTAAATAAATTCGTTTTTAATATAATTTATATTTAAAACATAGGTTGAACAGAACTATCATATGCTGGAGCATCAACTTGTCCAGCTAATCCTGCAGAAGCCCTCATTGCCAAGTCTGGATTATCCATTCCTTCTCGTGCGAAAACTGATTTTCCTCTTAAAAATCCAGAGGCTAAAATCACAAATCCAGCAGTGAGTAATAATGAAACAACAACGTCACGTGTTCCAATAAAACAAACCGCAAAAATTGCTAATCGACGTAGAAGTATATTTTCACTATACTCTTTGTCGTTGTCGCTGAATTCATGTGTAATATACCTGCTTCCGATATTTAGAAGAAGCATCATTATACCAATAAAAAATGGCGAAGTTGCCATGTAATTAACATGTTCAATCATTCCTTACTCAAAACGAAGCAAAATGTTCGGTGGTCTTGGTGCTGAGAAGAGGCTTTGGCTTTTCCGTGGTTGGAGGAGGAGTTGTCTCAGACTTTCCTGATTTTTGAGGTAAACGAACATCGCCCTTCTTCAGCAATTCTTTCAACATACCTGTGACTGCTGGTGCCGGAATTCCAGATGCACTTGGTTGTTTCTTCTCTTCTGGTTTTTGTTCTTTAGGATCCAAATACTCAGTAACGCTCGTTGCCGTCATAATGTAAGCAATACCTAAGAATACACCTACAATTAAGCTCTTGTAAACAGTGACGTAAAACACCGATAAAAGAGCGATGATATTTCCTACCGGGGATGAAAGGAAATCCTTAATGTGAGTAGGCGCTGGGTGGGTAGCGAAGGCGATGTAGAGGATGATAAGTCCGATGGAAACTAGCTCAGTTTGTGAGAGTCTCATTTGTTTGAACGTAATGTTAATATTTTTCTATGTGCATTGAATTAAGCGATATGGCTAGTTTAGAAGAAGTATGGGGGTCCCCGTTCCCTAAAAAACACCATAATATGGCATCCAAATATGCTACAAAAGAAGAGCCAAGAGATGCTGAAAAGGAAGGACGAGTGTTTCCTACACCTATCCATCGAACAGCAGCAGCACTTCAAAAACATAAAAAGACAATTGATGACCTTTCGGCGTCTCTTCCAATTGTTCACAATGATGAAGAGGCAGAGGAAAACTATGGTCCTGCACGTATTGCACCCTTGACCGAAAAAATGACTAATTTTTCATCTACAAAACAGGGATATAGTAANCCNTTCTATCCTTCCAATATGGGAACTGATTTCGCATATGCTCCGCCTTCGTTTCAAGAAGCAGCACATGAGGTAAAATTGGATAGAATTATGAGAATGATTGAGCAAAATAAAACAGGATATGAATCTCCTTCAAGTCAAGATATGATGTTGTATGTATTTACTGGAGTGTTCTTCTTGTTCACATTAGATACTTTTGTAAATCTTGGAAGAACAATGAGATAATTAAGCACGATCGTTAATACGTGATTCAAACCCAGAAAAATCATCAAATACGTTATCTAAGTACTCAATTTCAAAAGTTAATGAATAATCTGAAACTGTTAAATTACTTCCATTTGATGCAGCGTATGCTCCATTATCAGTCCAGTAGATAAACCCTTGGTTTCCTTGCTGGGAATGAATACGAGTCCGAATATGAAATCTATCTAATTTTCCTAAAGGAGGATAGTATTTCGCAATGTTATCTTGTCCTGAATGATCGTTATATTCAATAAAACCAGCAGTTCCTATTAAGATTGGAATTTTAGCATATGTACCATCTGAAAAGGTAGATCGTTGCCCTGAAACAGCACATTCATCTGTTTTGTTCAACCCTTCAATATCAACTAAAAAATAATAAGGATTCTTTGAACCAGCCGTACTTACAGCAGAATCTCCTGAAAAGGTTCCACTTGGTACATTTTGACTTGTAGCATAAGAATGTGTTAATGCTCCTGGACTGGTAGACGATAAAATAGGTGGGAATTCAGCCGCCATTAATCGAATAGATACTACATTTTCATAGACTCTTGGCAGATAGACTACGAAATCTCCATTTGTGAAATATTTCTTAGTATCTCGATCAGCAGAGTCAATAACTAATGTCTTTTTTAGTGTTTGAAGCTTTCTCGAAGGATTAGACTTCGAAACAACAACCCCATTATAATCAAATGCTCGGTTCATCTTTGATAGTTTACGAGAGATGTTTTAATACATCGTTCCGTAGAAAATAAGTGCTGCAGCAACCAAATTCAATGCTCCATGAACTCTAGCAGCCATATCGGTTCTAGTAATCATGTAAATATGAGTCAATACGACGATCGCGAGTCCAATCCAGTAAAAAATAGACATTTTATTAGTATGCTATAAAAAAGCTTAGATCTATATAATGCATAAGCATATTGAAGATAAAAAAGGTGGATTTTTAGCAGAACCTGTTCAAAATCTTCCATCAAAAATGTACTATGCTAATCTAGACAATAAAAAAGACCAGGCAACAATATACACTGGTCCTATAAAAAATACTAAAACATCAGTAACATCATACAATGCTCCTATCAAAAATAGTCAAATAATAGAAGTACGTCTTATCATGACGCTTATGATTATGAAGTACTTAAATAAGTCACTAAAGAAAAATATTATTATTGAAAAATTGAAATATGTATCAATTGATGAAATAAAAAAGAATTCTCAAATACTGATTGATATTGGTATTCTTCCTCCATTCGAAAAAGAACATGTATTATCAGGCGGAGATGAACTTAATCCTTTAGGTAGAAATGCTACAAAAAGAAAAAGTAAACCTAGTACAAGACAACTAGCCGCGTTCGAATATAATCAAGAAATACAAAAACGAAGAAGAGAATCTATAGAGAGAAAACGATTAAATAAAGAACACAACGAAAGGCTAAAACAAGCAGTTGAACAAACAATATTTGAAATAAATGATATTTTAGAAATTCTTCAAAGAGAAGACGCAGAATTTAGTCTCCTTCCAGAAAATGCAGAATATCTTACAAAAAGTGTATGTAATTCAAAAATAGGATCAGAATTTATGAAAATTCTTTTTCCAGAAGATGCAATTTCTCAATGGTGTAGTGGAAAACCTATACAATTAGGTGGAGAAGAAGATGAAGAAGATGAAGAAGATAAGAGTAGAGCTTGTATTGCTAGAAAAATCTGGGAACTAACTGCTCCTCAACAACAATGTAAAAATGTTATTGGTGAATTTGAACAAATACAAAATAAAAATTGTTATATCTGTGGATTTGAAATAAAAACAAAAGAAGAAGCTGGACCAAATATAGGATTACTTCCTGAATGCGAACATATTCTACCAATTATTCAGGCAATGTTCTTTTTGGATTTGTATAGACCAAATACAACTGAAATTAACGATGAACTTAAGTTCGAATATACTTGGTCACATAGAAGTTGTAACCGTATAAAAGGAGATACTTATACATTTTTACAAACAAATATTGATGAAACTACAAAATATCCATATTGGACTTTTAATGAAACTCTTACGACTTACCTTTTATATCAAATAATACAAACTGATAAACATAATGCAACTCCTATTCAAAAGGAAATTAGAAAAGTTGGACAAGATAAATGGATAAGTCAAAGACTTAAGGCAATTAGAACAACAATGGATCCTATTCTTGGTCATATTCAATCAAAAGGAAATGGAGGAGTTGTTGCGATTATGGGTCTTAGAAATTGTTTGAACGTTAATAAGCTTAATGAACGATTAAGAGGATTTTTAGGAAATTATGGTTACAACCCTGGAAAAATGGTTCCAATCAACACTAATAGTTCTCAAGGTTATTGGTTTAGTTGGTTTAATTGGATTAATTTTTTTAGAGGAGGCACTCGTTCAAATAAAAAACGATCTTTAAAAATAATGAAAGGTGGTGAAAAACGACAACGAACACTTGCAGAGTCTGATAAGGAGTATCAAGAAATGGTAGAAAAAAGACAAGAAGCTGCATCAAAGCGTAGATTAACAAAAAAACTAAAGCGAGACGTTGATGATCTTGCAGATATGTCTGGTAAGATGGAAACAGCTCCAAACAAAGAGAAAGAAGTCGTAGAAAAGGACAAAGATATTGAAGAAGTCAGTAATCTTTTTGATAAACTAAAATACGGAGGTAAAAAGCGTAGAGTCACGCGCAAAAAATCAAAAAAGGTGTCCAAACAAATGAAAAAATAAAATAAAGAGACCTATGAGTATGATGAAGAAAAAACTGGTCCATTGACATCCATAGAGACATGACCCGCAACGACTGCGTATCATATCATCACTTTCCATTACTAGTTCTTACATGTTTTTCTATACCATGCTTTTCCTTTCGCCGTCTTCTTGGCCTTTTTCACAAGGTCAGAATCCGTCGTTCGATATGTTTTTCCACAGGTCAACATACTTGCCACTCTCGCATATCCCCATTGTTGTTGTGTTGCTCCTGGTCTATGACCCGTTCTCCACGCTGCCATTCCACGATTATATGACTCTTTTATCAACGGCAACGGAACACCTGTAGCCTTGGAATACGCTGGTAAGGAATGTGCCTTTGGAAACATTTTGTGAAACCGAGCACTGTACTTGGATGTCTTTGTTTTCACACCCTTGTCCGTCTTAAAAGGACGGTAAGCTTTTTGTGTTTTCCAAGACAGCTTGGAACGTGCAGCTACTTCTTTTTTTCGTTGTGTTGCTTTTCTTGAAGAGAGTCCTTTATAATATTTAAATGGCCAGTACATTATTCTATCTTCATCTTTTTTACTATTGAGTCAATGCTTTCCAAGAAACTGGAAACAATTCAGAAAGTATCTCTCCAATTTTTTCTGCGTATTTTCGTATCTCTTTTTGGGCGTCAGGACTCGTTCTTAATTTATAAAGACGAGCATACGCTGCCAAACTTCCAGTCTCAATAAATTCCGTATACATTGATTGTGGAAGAACGCATCGAGCAATCTCAGGAGCAACGTTCATTTTCAAAAGAAGGTTGTAGGATTCGGTTGCAATATCTATACTCTTTTTATACACATCGTACGCTTCATACTTATACTCTGTCGCTGTATTCTTGCTTCCTTGTTTGACTTTAGGATCCTTTTCACGAAAATCATCCACTTCAGGAATCCAGCATTCTGGTTCGTCGGATACATATCTACGCGAAACCTCATTACGAGAAAATCCAATCTGATGACGATACCATTCTCGTGCTACAAAAATAGGTATACGAATTCGGAACTGAATTTGAGGATGGAAAAAAGGAGAAATATGATTATGTTTTGCAAGATAATTAATCAACTTTTCATCAGAAGAATCGAATTCTGTATGTATCTTAGCAAACGAAACACGAGCAGCATTTACAACCATAAGATCGTTTCCCATATAATTCACAAGTTCAACCGACATTTTATTATATCTATGCGCGTTGGTGGAAAATGGATATTTCATCGGCGAATGTAAAAGATACAAATGTCTCTTGAAATAGTCGTTGGTCCAATGTTTTCTGGAAAAACTACCTATGCGTTATCGTATATTCGTAGACAACAATCCATAGGTAAGAAAGTACTAGTTATAAAACCAACAATTGATAGTCGATATACTTTAAAGAGTGAAATAGCATCACACGATTTACAAAAAATAGAAGCAAGTACTTGGAATCCTGATTTAGAATTAATGATTACAGGAGATATTGTTAAGCATGATTGTATTGTGCTTGAAGAGGCTCAGTTCTTTAAAGGATTACGAAACTATGTTGAAAAATTACTATTTCATTTTGAAAAACAAGTATTAATTGTAGGATTGGATGGAGACGCAAATCAAAAACCTTTTGGAGAAATTATGACGTGTGTTCCATTCGCAATTTCTTTAACAAAATTAAATGCTCTTTGTAAAATATGTTTGGATGGAACACCAGCGCCATTCACTAAAAAATTAATTCATGATGAAAAACTTATAGACGTAGGTGGATCGGAAAAATATGCTTCCGTTTGCCGAAAACATATTTAAAATTTTAAGTTATCTATTAAATTTATCATATCTGCATCTTCTTTTTGTATTTTTTCTTCTTTTTCTAAATGATTGTTTAAACAATCTATCATATTTATTATTGTTTTTAAAGTAATTATATAATCGCTTATACTAAATGTATTTCTAAGTCTTACACTCTGCCACAGACTTTCTACATAATATTCAACAGTTTTTGCCATATTTCTGAAAGTTGGATCTTCAAAATAAAGATCTAAATCTCCATAATTATCATACATATTTCTCATATTTCTAATATTTTCTTTAAGTTGTTCAAATATATCTTCAGTCATGCGTTTACAGTTTAAAACAGATTCTAGGTGTTGTTCAACATCAATAGAAGCTACTTTATATTTATCGAATAATCCATATTCTGTCATTTTGTTATGTTATTATATTATTGATTTCTAAAAATCCATTTTTTATACATGAATTAATGACCCAAGAATCCAAATAAAAGCAGCTGCTCCAAATTGAGCAATCATATAAGTCAAAGCTTTAGCTTTTCCAATTTTTCCACTTAATAACGCCCAACCGGTAATAGCAGGATTAAAATGTCCACCAGATACTTTACCACCTAACGCAATTGCAATTGCAAATGCTGCAACAATCATTAAAGCAGATCCAGTAAATGAGACTGCCCCAAGTAATAAGGATGTTCCTAGAAATTCGACAAATGCTGGAGTATACATTGTATTGAAATATATAAGAGAAATGAAATATTTGATTGTAAAAGGTTGGTTGGGCTTTGGAGATAGAATTGAATCATTGAAAATGTGTGTAGCATATGCCCAGAAATACAACCTTCAAATTTATGTTGATTGGACTGATTCTATATGGAGTCACGGTAACGAATCATTTTATACTTATTTTAAACTTGTGAACATACCAGTTCTTAATTCTATCGACGATATACCAGAACACGCAACAGTATATCCTCCTTTTTGGAAAGATAAATTGAAAATACCTATGTCTCAAGAACTGTTTGATAAACAAAAAGAAGTTGGAATTAATTTAGGACAAATCACACAACCATTCGATGCAGATGTAATTGTTCATTCAAACATTGGTCATCGTACACTTTATGTACTTGACTCTTCATTTTTTGCAAATGTTTTTAGGGTAATTGATCCGCGTATTCTTGAAAAAGTAAAAGATCGCCAATCTAAATTTAATTTAAAATCTTGTTTGGGAATTCATATTCGTGGAACAGATAGAGTAAGACCAGGTAGACGCGAACTTGGAATTCAATATATAGCTGTTAATGCTGCTATGGGAGGAGGATTTGCAGGTAAAAAGATGATTGTAGTAAGTGATGATAAAAACAGCATTGAAATTTGGAAACGATTTTTCCCAGATTCAATTTGTTTAACTGAACTTGCTTTGAAAGAATCATCAGCAAAAGGAAATCATAATGCTTCAAAAGATTCAATTAGTACTTCAAAAGATTCATTGAATGTAGATATGTTAGTTGACTTTTTCACATTGGCTAGTTGTGGAAGTATTATGACAACTTATCGAGACAGTAGGTTCGCGCAAGAAGCAAGACGATTAAGTAATTATGTTTCACAAATGATTCAGTAAAAATGGAAGAATAATTAAATAATCATGAATAAGCAGACATGTCTCTTACTATTCATGGCTATAAAGTAGCTAAAAAGGATATTGAAAATTTACATCATATAAAAGGAGTTTTAACTGTAAAACCATACATTCCATCTGTGTTTGTGAAACCGCAATATGTTACTCGATATCCCGTTTTCAAAGAAAATGAAGAATTCATCTTCTTACCAAAACACTACGGAATATCTGAGTTTGGAGAAATTAAAACTTCGACAAGAGACGTTCCACAAACTGACGATAAGTATTGGAGATTTAATGGATCAATTCGTGAATCACAAATTCCAGTTGTGAATTCGTTTCTAAAACCCGAACCACACGATGGTATTTTATCTCTTCAAACTGGAGGTGGTAAAACGGTGTGTGCGTTATATATCGCTTCTCAACTGAAAGTTCCAACTATGGTATTAGTTCATAACACGTTTCTGCGCGATCAGTGGATGGATAGAATAAAAGCTTTCTTACCAGATGCTAGAATTGGAACGGTTCAAGGTGAAATATTGGATATTGAAGATAAGGATATTGTTGTAGCTATGATTCAGAGTGTTTCGATGAAAGAATATGCTCCTAAAACATTTTCAAGAATTGGGTTGGTGATTGTAGACGAATGTCATCATATCGCTTCTGAAGCATTCTCTCAAGCAATTCCCAAAATCACATCAAAATACATGTTAGGTCTCTCAGCAACTCCTGAACGAAAAGATAAATTGATGTATGTGATTAACTGGTTTCTCGGACCGTTATTATTCAAATCAAATAGTGGAGATAAAGTTGACGAAAAGGTAAGGGTAGAAGTATACGAATTTGAAACAGATGATCCGAAGTATAATGAAATCATATACAACACCGCCGGAGTTATGTTCACAACATTAATGATAAATAAAGTAGTAGAATTTGAACCGCGTAATAAAATCTTAGTTGAATTGATTTCAGATGTGTATGAAGAAAAAGAACGACAGATTCTGGTATTAACTGATAGAGTAGATCATACTAAAGTATTATTTAATCTACTATCTCCTGAAATTCAAGAAAACAGTTGTATTTTATCAAGAGGATTAGATGCAAAAACTCGTACAGAGTACTGCGATAATAAGCGTATACTGATAGCAACCTATCATATGTGTAAAGAAGGATTCGATGTATCCACTCTTAACACACTTATTATCGCAACTCCCCGTCCCGATGTTGATCAAATTGTTGGAAGAATTCTCAGAGTTGAAAAAGATAAAAGGACGGTTCATCCACTTATCATCGACATCGTTGACCCAGCATTCAGAAGACAATTTCAAGAACGACTTTCGTTATACAAAAAAAGAAACTACAATGTTGAAAAGATGAAATTTAATTAAAAGAATTTATTAATATGAAAAACTGTATTTGTTTAATTTGTTACAAACCAAATATTAAATGGTTTGATTTTTTATATAAGTTTAAAAATTATGATATATATGTTATTATTGATGATAACAATATTGATTATAGAGATGTTTATAAACAATATGAAAATATAAAAGTTGTTCAAATACCAGAAAATGAATGTATAGTAAATGGATTTACTAATATGTGTTCTTTAACTATACCTAAACAAATAACAGGTTGGGACAAAGCAACATATTATTTTTCAAGCATAAGTACTTGCTATGATAACATTTGGATGATGGAAGATGATGTATTCTTTTATAATGAACAGACTTTAATAAATATTGATTCACAATATCCGATTGCAGACTTAATAAGTAACGAATATTATAACACTGAAAATACTGATAATTATGGCAATAAGTGGGTTTGGAGAAACAGTATAGATATTAATTTTGAACCACCATATTATAACTGTATGTGTTGTATTATAAGAGTATCTTCTAATTTATTATTAAAAATTAAAAATTATGCTAATACAAATAATAAATTAGTTTTTCTTGAAGCATTATTTCCAAGTGTATGTAAGAAAAATAATATGATATATTACACACCAGATGAACTTAAAAATATTTTTTATAAAGATTGTAATATTAATAATATTAATAAAACAAACGTATATCATCCAATTAAAAATATAAACTATCATATAGCAATTAGAAACGTATTAGATATGGATGTATAATAGTTATATTAGTCAGAGAACATCTCTTCCGCATCTACAATCCTGCGACCAGTCAACTCTAATTTCTACTAGTTCGTTATCTTTCTCATGATGAATAACAACACGGCAACCCAATAGATTTCTTTTTAGTTCTTTTACTATATCTTTAACATATTTGAGATATTGAGATTCGTCAAAGGTTTTCCTATCAACTCCTTTAATACCAAATTGGTCATACTTTGGATTTTTTATGGAAAAATCAACGCATATAGATGAGTTTGAAGCGGCATCAATAACCTTTTTCAATAACTTACTGGTCTCTTGGTTTATGCATTCCTCATAAGTTTTAGTACAATAAGGATTTAATAATTGCAACTGTTTGCTTGTAATTGGGAATGTAACGTTCATTTAGAAATAAAATGGTTACAATGTTTAAATTCCATCTTCTTCATAGTTATCTATATAAGTAGTTTCATATTCAGTTTTTAATCTTTCAACTCGGTCACCATAATCACCGATATCATATGGTAGTTCTTTACCATCATCTGTTACAGGATTATCTCCATTATCAACGGTATCAAATACCGAGTTATATCCTCCTTCTGGTCTTTCTGGATCGTTTTCTTCTTCCTCTTTCTTATATTCTTCTTCTGGATCTTGATAATTATACTGTTTCGCAAACAGTTCACGATCTTCGTTTGTAATAATATAAGAAGCAATACCAATATCAAGTAACATTTTTGTGATTTCACGTTCTGTATCATTCAACTGTCTCATTCTATTCTTAAATACTTCACGTTCAGTTGCTTTCAATTCGTTATCTTGTTTTTGAGCTTGTTCTTTTGTGATTAAAATCATATTCATTACTAAATCCTTATTCATCGCATCTTTTAATGCTTTTACAAACTCATTTCTATTGTTCAAACTCCAAATTTCATGTAAGAGTTCAAAAATAAGTCCAAGTGCTGCATCTCGTAAAAGTGATTTGTTAATATCTTTATCCAAATAAACCAACGCAGTTCTGTATTTTTTCAAACTTTCAATAGAAAAATCATTCACTGAAAGAATATCCAACATTCGTGATAAGAATGATGAAAACGCGGTAAAATCTGTATCAGATTGTAAAAATGTTTTAACATTTCCAGGTAATTCAAATCCTTTAGGAATTCCTAATTTTATTTTTGACTGGACTTGTTCTTTAGTAAATGTTACTGAAATCGGAACATCTACGATTGAATCTAAATATACCGATTGAGTTGCAGGTTTTATTTTTTCCCATAATTTTACTTTTTCTTGCATCAGAATTGGTTTTAATTTTGCAGAAATAATTGATTTAGGACGAGGAATATTGCATTCTGAAATAGTTTCTTCTTTTCCAAGCCTTTCTCCTATTGCAAGTACTTGTTTTTTAACCTGTACAGCTTGAACTCCTTCAACTTTAATATCTTCGTCAACATACTTTTCTTTTGCTGCTAAAAGCATTGTGTTGAACTTTTTAGAAGATTGTTCAATGTATCGTATAGATTCTTCTCTTACTGATTTTGGATTTTTCACAATCGCTCGTAATAAAGAACTTGAAGCACCTTGTAATCGGAATCCTAATGATTCTATTGTATTTTTTAAAATGGAAATAATAGTATCTAAAACAGGACTGTTATTAGAATCAGGTGTATCTCTAGGAAATCCGTTTAATTTTATAACTTTTGAACCAAATGAACGTCTCGGAACAAGAAGTGGGTTATGAGATTGGATCAATACAATACAATTCGCTAACCCAATTATACCCTCAATCCGATCCTTATCAAGTCGCCCAATCTTCGATTTCGAGCGGACGACAGACGACAATTCTCGAATATTTTCCAAAAATGGCAACGTCTGACTCTCTGTGGGAAGCACTTGTAGGGTTGAAAGTATCAGATAAAAGATAACCTCACCAGTATTATTTAAATTAAAAATCTTTTGAAGTTCTTTTAAAGAAGTTGTAAACGATGCAACGTAAGAACTTCCTGGAAAAAACGATTCTGGAAGTTTTTCATGTGAGATTATAACATTCCCATTCTCATCAAAATCATCCTGAGCTGTGAATACATCAGTGTTCACATGTTCTCCGCAAAATTTACATGCTCGAAATCCGTCATCAATCGATGTCCATAACGCATAATAAACATCTTTGTCTTTTTCTAAATCTCCTCCTAATTCGGCAAGTGTATGATTACAAACTATAAATGCATTTGTAGAATCTAAAAATACTTCATTTTGTGGAATAATTTCACGAACTATTTTTTGAATAGCGTCCATTTTATCTTTTGGTGTTCTGTGAACGTCATTTAAAATTGCGATTACCTGTTTTCTTAAATCGGAATCAGGTCTTGCTGAGTACTTTTCGTATTTTGTTTCAGATTCTTTCAATTGTTTTGATTGGAATAGTTTTAGTAACTTTTGTTCTTCTATTAAAATATCGTTCGCAGTAGTATCAACCCATCCTTTCTTTCCATCAATTTTAAAGAATTCTCGTTCTTGGGAAATGTAGGATGCAGGTACACATACTCCTGGATTACGATAAACTCCAGCATTTAAAAATGCATCAAAATCCCCATCTACGTAACATTCTTCAGGAGTGGATGTTGGAAAAGAAGGAACTGGTCTTTCTCCAGGTGTTTCAGGAGGTGTTCTTCCGTTATCACCTGCTTTAGATAAAAGCATTTTAATAACTAATCTTCCAGCATCTTCTTGTTCCATCAACCAAAGTCTAGGATCTATTCCATGAGACCATTTTTTAACATATGTATCTTGAATTGATTTTGAAGGTTGTGTTGTTTCATGGGAATCTGAAAATTTTATAGATTCAACAGGAGCAGGATTAGTGATTAAATCAACTGGAGGAAATCGTTCTTTCCAAAGATTCCATGGAATTTGGTCTAATTTAACATCATATATTTTCAAATATTTCAATCCTTCATTGTAAGGATCAGTGGTTAAAGGAACGCCGTGTTGTATAACAGCATCTATATGTGGAAAAATATCAACTAATTTTTCATTTGTTATTAGTTTTGACTCTTTTGATGATTCAAAAAAATCATGGTTCATTAAAGCATTTGGAATATCAACACCCCGATCTTTCAAGTAATATCCACGTAATCGGATATCATCTTCTGTGTTTGAAATTGGAACTTTAACAATATCAAATGTTCCATCTTCATGAAGGGCTCGTTTTGTACGTTGATATAAATCTTGTGCATGAATGGTATGTTTTCCGTCTTCATCTACTGCTACAGTAAACTTTTCTAATGGAACTCCTCCAACAGATGTTGTTTTATAAGGTCTTGGTAAGGCAGCCAACATCCTTGGATAAAAATTAGGCTGAGTTCTTGAACCTCTCTCGTATAACGGTAACCAATTTGCTTCGAAAGAATATGGTGAATATTGAAACGGTTCGTAAATTGGGAGTATCCAAGGTACATTTACCGATTTACGACCCATATCAATTTCGTAATTGCTATCGGTAATAGTAATTACCTTGTTATATAGTTGGCGTATACGATCTACTTCTTTTGAAATTTGATCATATTCAAAATTTGTTATGTTTTTCTTTTTGGGTAGAACCTTATCGAAATAATCTAAGAGTTGTTCATCCAATGTGAAAAATCTGAGTTCTTCGGGACGCTGAACTTCTTCTTCAAAGTCGAGTGTCTCTATAATTTCAAACTCACTTGCTGGATCAAAAATAAGCGTATCTGCCATTGTTATTATAACACCTTTTCTACTATTGAACAATATTCCTCGATCGTTTCTTTCGCCGTTCTGAGAATACTTTCAGGAGTTTTAGATGTGTTAAATCGTATGACCATTGTGTTTCTTAAAGGGTGTGGGATATCGTAAGCTACAAATTTTACATTTTTATCACTGTATATTACTTCTTGAAGAAGAGCACCAAGTGTATGTCCGCCTTGTTCAAGTGTAATAGAATAGCTTCCTTCATCTTGTTCTCGTCTAATATTTTCAAGGGCTTCTTTCATGTAATCATTTAGTTTCTTTCGTAAAACAGTCATTGCGATTTTCATAATATCTTTTGATTTCATAACTCCAATACTTTCAACAACTAGTTCAAACCAATTAGGACGACCATTATCGTCTCTGTAAAATGATTTCTGAACATAGAAGTTATCAAATGTTCTTGGATCTCCGCCTTCTTCTACAAATGTCTTTTTAATTTTTTCAGCACGTTCTTTATCTACTTTCCATCCTGTAGTAGCATTACATACTTGTGATACATTATCAGTTTCAATCGCCAACGATGCTCGAATATGAATTTTCTCACCTGGTCGAAGTTTCACAAAGATAATTGGTGTGTTTAAATCTCGATCTTTCATGATAATGTTTTCACGATCATGTTCAACTACAAAATCATCCGTTGTAACAATTCTGTCTTTATCATTTTGAAGAATTCGAAGTTCAATTTTAGCATCACGAATCGTAGTAGAATCATCTGGTAAAACATTTATCGGTAACATCTCCATTCGATGTTTTAGCATTTCATGGGGTAGCTGAGTAGTGTTTTCAAGAATAGTAATATCTCGAACAACAACGGTTGGAATTCCTGAAAGGACAGTTCTGCGAATCGCATTCACAAATGTAACAGGTACATTTCGAAGTTCACAGGAAAATTCAAACCCATTATTCGTATTTTTAACATTTTCAATAGCTGCCATCTTTGAGTCCATGTCTCTCGTTATTGTTCATTCCGTTTTTTTCCTGAAAACTCAATAACGAATGTCGCAGCCATATCTTTTCTATAGCGACAGGTGTGCGAATTCCAATCAAGTTATTGAGACGCTTAAAGCACTGAACAAAGCCGGACTTTATAAGTTTGTAAAAGTAGAAACTATCCCCCGTGATCAAATTCCATCTTTTTTGAAAAAGGTTCCAACGTTGTATGTACCAGAAACGAAAGATGTAATTGTTGGAAAGGATATTTTTGGATTCATTGCGAAACCTACAAATGCTAGAACTGATAAACCTGTAACTCGTGATCAAAACACTCCAGGAGCTCAATCTGGAGGTGCTTCTGCTTCTGTTCCAGGAGAGTATTCTCCATGGGGATTTGAAGGAACTGGAATGATTGGCGAATCGTATTCTTTATGGGATGCTCCAAATAGATTTGCATCAGAAGGTGGAAGTATGTACACTTTCTTAGAAGGAGCTTCTAAATTAATCTCTGCACCTCCTCAACCTGTTACCGAAAACACTTTAAAATCAAACAAAGTAAGTTCAAATGATGATGTTTCTAAACGAATGGAAGAAATGACTAAACAACGTGAAAAAGAGTTCGGAGGCGTTACCCGCAAGTAACTTTCATAAATCTAACATAAAATATATAACAATGTCTTCAAAGGCAGTACTTATGAAAGCTTTTTTTGAGCAATTAATTTCTTTCTCAAAAGAACTCACGGAGATGTATCCTGATGATGCTGACTTTTCATTCTTATCAACTTCGATTCAATTGATGAAAACCACAAACCCATCGTTAGTAATTAAAACAGTAAATGATAACGTTATTGGGTTTGAAGATAAAATCATGGCTAAAGATGAAAGTTTTTTCTTAAATCATGATTTTGAAGAGTTTGCGGGACAAGTAGAAGATGTTAATTTGTTTGCAAAATTAAAACAATATGTAACTACTATGTCTACCGATTCAAAAGAAAATGTATGGAAGTATGTTCAAAACATTACTCGTCTTGCGAAAGCGTGTGCATAAAATCAGAATAAGACGATTGAACTTTTACTTCATCAAATCCATACAAATCACTTGGTTTTAAATTCTCAAGTTCACTAATCGCTTTTTCAGGAGTATCAAAGTTTCTGAAAAGGATCTGATTAACTTCAGCAGGTGACCATTTGTAATCTAAATTCTTATTTTTCAATCCTTCAATTTTTCTATCATAAAAACTTTCAACCATTTCTTTCAATATTTCACGATTACATTTTTTGAAATGAACAATCATATCAATACGACCAGGTCTAATTAATGCTCTATCAATTCGTTCAGGAAAGTTAGAAGAAATAGCCATAATTCGTCCACTTGATTCCAATGTTCCATCCAACAAGTTCAATAAAAATGATAAATCGATTGTTTCTTTTACATCCTCTTCTTCTCTATCAAACCAAGCATCGCCCATAGCCTTTTTCTTATCTTCCTTTGGAAGTTCAGGTTTCTTCCATTCTCGTCTTAATACAGCATCTCCCATAGCATCAATGTCTTCAATCACATACAACCTTTCATGAACAGGAATAATATATCTATCTACATTCAGTCCATTATGAACATGGATCTCATCGTTGAAAAACAAATGACGTAATTGTGCTTTGGTTTTTATTTCAGAAAGTTGAACATTCACAATATGTCTTCGTGTAGTATTTGCGATTGCTTTAATCGTTGATGTTTTACCACATCCAGGATCTCCGTGAAACATAAATCCTAACGTGTATGGAATTCCTTTCTTCTCGTACCAATCTTTACGATTTAAAAAGAATGAAACATGTTTACTCACTTTATCGCGTTGTTCAAAGAATACGTTATCAAATGAACGAGTTGTATAGAACTTATGTTTAGTATAAATGATATGGGTTGTAGGAAGTGGATTTTGAACAGTTTTCTTTGATTTGGTAGAAGTCATCATATCAAAGTAATATAGCGATGTTCCAAGTTTATTAGCCATCTGACGTTCATAATCTAAATTACAACGATCTACAAATGCTTGTAAAAATTGCATTTCATGATCATAACAAAATAACTTAAAATTAAACGATTCTACGTTTCCATCTGTTTGTTTCAAATTAACTAATTGAAAGTACAAGTCTGGTTCAATTTGAATAGGTTCAAATTCGTTTGGTAAATAATCATGATGGGAAATACATAATAAATTACGAATTGCTGGAATAGTAGTAATATAGTGAACTACAGAGTCCATCTTACTTTGATTTGGGTTAGTTCCTTGTTGTTGAGTTTTTGAATTGGATGTGTGAAAAATACGTTCACATTCAATTGTACATTTGATTTCCCTATTTGCAGGCGGAAGAGATGTAGCAGGTTGATTTTTCTGTCTTCTACAACAGAACACTTTTAGTTCGGGAAACCAAGTAGAATAATTTTGAACAAGTTTCTCATACAAGTTCAGAAAAATAATATTATAAAGCGCGGTATTTCCGCCGACAGAGTTTACAAGACCCATCATCATTTGAATTTTCAAAAATTCATGGACATTAAATCCCTGTAACATTTAAGATATTTACATTTCATCTATATAAATCATTACTTTTTTAAACACATATCTAGTGTTTGAATGTTTACATTTGTAGGCTTAGAACGTTTCAATCGCAATTGTTCGGATGCCTTTTCAATAACATCATTAGATAACGATACATATTTCTTAATATCTCTTAATGGTCCTTGTACATTCATAGACGGAAATTGTAATCTAATTGGTGGAAGATCTGAAAATACCAAATCATTTTCCCCAGAAGTATAATCTCTAAATTGTTCAATATCAAGTGGTCCTCCAAAAAGTCTCAGTAAATATCTTGAAGGTGCTGGAGAAAGAGTTCTGTCTTTGAAAAGAGGAGCATATAGAAATCCAAGAAGAGCATGTTTATTCCATTTAATTGATTCTGAAGTTTTATTGTCTGCATAATTGAAAGCAAGTGCACATTCTGGAGAACAAAAGTTTCCTTCACAAGTGTATATGTTTTTATAAGCATCATATGAAACCGGAAGGACTACTGGATTCCAAGAAAACCCATGACAACACCAAAAGCATGCTGTTTGATCAGAATACCTATCAACGACTACTTTATCAAGAACTGATTTTAGAAGGTCGGTATTAAATCTAGCAGGTTTATTAAAAATTTCTACAGAATTCAAAATATTAGAATAGGAAATATTATCTATAGTTCCAGACTTATCGATTTCTGAATAAGCAGTTGTTTCTCCTGCTGGAATAATATCATCCCCTAATTCTTCTGATATCTTTAAAAAGAAAACTACAGGCGTATCATCTATTGTCTGAGGCTTTGTTGTTAGTTTTGCTTTTCTAGGAGCCATTTAATAAGTATATGCTTGAAACTTGAAAATCAAAAAAATATCTTTAATAAATGCGAATCGTATCAATGACGAATGAAGGACAAATTCCTATGATGAAAAATATGCTAAATTCAGCAATGAAACATGACTTTCCTATGTCTTTATTTCATTGTTACATTATTTCAACTAACAAAGAAATAGCTACTTATGATACTACTGAGTTTCAAGCGATAACTTTGAAAAAATTAGAAATTATTCTTGAAAACTTAAAACAAGATTCTGAAGTTTGGTGGATTGATAATGATATTGTATTTTTTGATACCTTTTCAGAAATTCTTAAAAATATGAGAATTTATCCTGGTCAAGTAGTTATTCAAAAAGATGGATGGGGAGTATGTACTGGGTTCTTTCTGGTAAAAAGAACTGCTTGTACTTTAAGGCTATTTCAAAGAAGTATTGACTGGTTAAAAAGTAATTTAAATAATCGATTTTTAAATGATCAACATGCATTTAATGCAGTATATAAAAGTATTATTGGTCTTATAGTTTCAGAATTACCTGTAGAAGAGTATCCAAATGGAAGAGTGTACTTTGAACAAAATAAAAAAGAAAAAGCGCGAATGCTACATAACAATTATTTAATGAATACAGTTCAAAAAATAGAAAGATTTAAAAACAACAATATATGGGATGAATCCGACGGAGGATTTGAATTAGTAAATAAATACTATATTTAAAACGGAAACTTTAATTTATAAAATAATTAATTATACAATGAATATCATACATAATGATTGTCTTTTAGAACTTTCTAAACTCACTAAGAACTCTGTTCAAACTATATATTTAGATCCACCATTCAACAGTGATAGAAATTATCGTTTGGATGCAAATAGTACAGTTGGATTTGATGATACATGGACAGATGAACAATATTCTGAATTTATAGAAAATGTTATTAAATTGTGCGTTCCTATTTTAAAACCAGATGGTTCATTATTCTTTCACATTTCATCAGAAGAAATGTTTCTACCATTTTCAATTTTACAAAAATACTTTAAAATTGTAAAACCTATCTTTTGGAAACGTTGTAGATCAAAAAATAACATTAAAAACAATCTTGGTTCAAGTATAGATATTATCTTTTGGTGTTCACAAAATTCAAAAAGAAAGTTTCATATGGTATACCAGCCAAAAGATGAATATTATGAAGCAAATTCATTTAAAAATAAAGATCATCGTGGAAATTTTGCATTAGGTCATTTAGTATGCGATAGAACACGAAAGGGATATGATTATGAATTCACGATTCAAGGAAAAACATTTCATCCAGATAAAGGATGGAGAATTAACAAAGAAGAACTTGAAAATCTTGAAAAAGACGATAGACTTTATATTCCTAAAAAATCAGGTTCAAATTTATATAAAAAAATTTATCTTCATGAAAATCCTGGAAAACCTTCTATGGATTTATGGGATGATATTCCTTCTATAGCACAAGGTGTTGAAGAAAGAAAATATCCAACTGCAAAACCTGTAAAACTTATTGAAAGGATTATAGATATGACTACCGATGAAGGGGATTTAGTATTAGATCCTATGGCTGGTTCAGGAACAACTGGTCAGGCTTGTAAAAATAAAAATCGTAACTGTATTCTTATTGATAAAAACAAGGATGCAATTGATATTATGAAAAATAGGGTTGACCTATAGTTTAAGTTTTGTTACGCGTGATAAAAGTTTTTTTACGTTGTCTTGTTGAAGTTTTTGATTGGAAGAAGGTCGGGGGAATACTCGCCGACGAACCCCAAACTTTATAAAAATTGATTCTCTGGTAATCACTAAAAAGTGAAAGTTAGTGAAGTAGTTTAAAGATTTTGTGCGTATAATATAGAACGAAATGGTGAAATATAGTTGTGAAACCTGTCAGAAAACTTTCGCCCAAAAGGGTCATTTGGAAACGCATAAGAACCGCAAACGACCCTGTAAAAAAGACAACACGATTGAAGCACTTGTAGAGAAGAAAGTTCAAGAGGCTCTGTCAAAAACGAACGAGGGAGCGGTAAAAATTGACTCTACAACATCATCACAAATGCAGTCAAACACTATGGACTACTCAAAAAAATCACGAGAGGAACTGATTGCAATTTGTAAGGAGAAGAGTATCAAAGGATACAGCGGAAAGAAGAAGGCAGAAATTATAAGCCTCTTAGCGCCTCAAGGAATTGAGGAGGTGTCCAAGAATGCAGAAATTACAGCCCGTCCAGCCGATAGCGCCACGAAGAAGCTGACGTATATCGATCTCTTTGCAGGAATCGGTGGATTTCGGTTTGGTATTCAAGCCTTTCAAGCCTTGCATCCTCAATACACATTTGAATGTGTCAAATCCGCAGATATTAAAAAGGACGCTCTCAAAACCTACAATCATAACTTTCATGAAACGAATGAAGCCTGTGATGTGCGCACAATCAAAAATCTACCTTACTTTGATATTCTCTGTGGGGGGTTTCCGTGTCAGCCCTTCAGTTCTGCAGGGAAAAAGGAAGGACTGAAAGATGAAGGGCGTGGAGATTTGATATACGAGGTTCTGCGCATTTGTAAGGAAAGCAAGCCAGAATATATTATTCTTGAAAACGTGAGTAACATTGAGAATATCGAGAATGGCGAGGTTCTGAAGACGATTCTTAAGGAGTTTCAAACAATTGGATACCATACCACATGTGTTCCAATTAATTCATCGCATGTTGGATTGGCTCAAGATCGTAAACGCATCTTCATTATTGGCTGTAAATCCAAAGCTCATCATCTCATTATAAAACCCAAAGAATCGGTATCAATGAAGAATATTATTGATAATACGGATGAAACGACTGCTCTTCCAGCCGGATTTCTCTCCAAGCTTCTTTCGCTTCCGAAAGAGAAGCTCATCGGAAAAAGCATAAAAGATAAACGAGGTGGAGATTCAAACATTCATTCCTGGGAGATTAATTTTAATGGGGAAATCTCAGAACGTCAAAAAAATCTTCTGAATACACTTTTGTTGGAACGGAGAAAGAAAAAGTGGGCGGCAGAAAAGAAAATCAAGTGGATGGATGGAATCCCCCTTTCTTTCAAAGACATTCAAACTTTCCTGAATTATGATGGTCTCCAAGAAGATTTGGATGATCTTGTTGCGAAGAAATATCTGACACTGGGACATCCCAAGGATGTTGTCGATGGAAAGCGTGTTCCGAATGAAAGCCTCTGCATCGGTTATAACATTGCAAAGGGCAAACTTAGCTTTCCCATCTCCAAGATTCTTCATCCAGATGAGCTAGCTCCCACTCTCACCGCCACAGATAGTTCCAAACTGTCCGTTCTTGTTGGAAAAACGGTTCGCCAACTCAATGAAAAAGAATTAAAGCGTCTTTGTGGATTTCCAGAACAGTTTTCTCTGCCGCAGGGAGTGAATAAATACGATCTCTTTGGAAATATGGTTTGTCCGCCCGTAGTTACAGAAATCCTTGAAGCTTTGCTTCATCAATCTGAGTAATAATCAAAGATTTTAAAGACTCCTTAGATTCAATGTGCGAGCACCGATCAATACACTGGAGAAGGTTGTCGAGGAACATGAGCGGCGTCTTGCTTGAATCCGTCCAGCTTGCCTTTGTTCCTGGGCGCATGTTATACCACATTTTCTTTTTTACTTGCATGCTGATTGGATAGGTGTTGCCATAGGTTGGAAGATTCCAGATGTTCAACATCCAGAAATTTTTAATCACAAATGCAGCTTCGTTCATTCCGTATTCATAGACCAAGTATTTTGTCTTGAAAAGCTTCTTTACAAGCCCACCGGGTTTACTCATCTGATGAACAAGGCTGGTGAAGTTGGAGATATCAAATCCGGGAGATTTGTAGAACACCTTCTGTTCAAACTGAAACTCTTGACCGTGGCCGAAGAAATCGGGAGACTCCTGGCTCGGCCCTTCCTCGAAATCAGGGCACACCTCCTTATAGGACGGATAGAAGATGTCTTCCAAGAGATCTCCTACCAGATTTGGATTCGTAATAGGTAATGAATGACCGTTGAAACTGGCAGTCAGATAGATTTTCTTACCAATGAAACCATTACAGAGGGTATAGAGTGCTTCAAGATTTGGATAATTGGTTGTCAAGGATATATTCATCTCTACATTTACTGGTGGAATTACCTTTGCATCAGTTTCTGTCTCATTTTTTGGTGGTGAAACTTGCGTACTCGTCGTCTTATAAGAATGATGGTTACGTCCATCTGTAGGGTACATCATTTGTTACATAATATAGTTTTATGAGAATTTTATCCGTTTTAAAACGAATTTTCACAAAGCATGTCTTAGGGGTAGTACAGACATGACTGACTTATCGAAACAATATAGAAAACATTCTCATAGAGAACATATTCTATCCTTACCAGATACTTATATCGGTAGTATAGAAAACTCTGCGGAAGAATTTTATGTAGTAGAAGAGGAATCGTTTGTCCAGAAAACAATTAATCCATTTAATCCAGGATTTTACAAATTGATTGATGAACTTCTCGTAAACGCACATGATCATGTTGTTCGATTACGTGAACGTAAATCGACTGATCTAGTTAAGAAAATTGATATTGAAGTAAAAGATAACAAAACAATCGTTGTTAGAAATGATGGAGAATCAATTGATGTAGAAAAGCATCCAGAATATGGAGTTTATATTCCTCAAATGATCTTTGGAGAATTACTGACTTCTACAAATTATGATAAATCTGAAAAGAAACTAGTTGGTGGTAAGAACGGATACGGTGTTAAATTAGTGAATATCTTTGCGAAAAGACTGACGTTAACTATCGTAGATGGAAAACGTCAACTCAAGTACACTCAAGTATTTGAAGATAACATGACTAAAATCGGAGAACCAGTTATTAAATCATGCAAAAACAAGCCATTCGTAGAAATTGAATGGATGCCTGATTTTGCTAGGTTTGGATGGAAAGATGAAATTCCATCTGGATTACTTGAGGTTGTTAAGCGAAGAGTATTTGACCTTGCAATGACAGTCGGTAAAGACGTCAAGGTAACATGGTGCGATACAATTATCAAATTTAGGGACCTCGCAAGCTATGCCGGTTGGTACCTTCCTAAAGAAGCAGTCGTCCTTACAGAAGTGCCTCAAATGGGCTGGCAACTTGCAGTGTCGGACAGTCCGAACGACAAGTTCTTCAGTGTTTCGTTTGTAAACGGCATTTGGACCCGTTCGGGTAAGCACGTGGATGAAATCAGTAGCCAATTGGTATCTCATATTGTGAATTATCTCGAGGCTAAGAAGAAAATCAAAGTTAAGCCTAGTTTGGTGAAAGATTCCCTATCCGTTTTCATCCACTGCTTTGTAGAAAATCCATCCTTTAGTTCACAAACCAAAGAAGTTCTTACAACTAAGGTTTCGTGTAAACTCAGCGAGGATTTCTTGAAGAAAGTAGTATCCAAACTAAACATCGTAGAAAAAGTACTAGAACAACAAAATGTAAAAGATAATAAAGAAAACACAAAAACAGATGGAAAAAAGAGTACAAAAATTACAGGTATCCCAAAACTAGATGACGCAGTATATGCTGGAACATCAAAGAGTCACGAATGTGTTTTGATTCTTACAGAGGGAGATTCCGCTAAAGCAATGGCGTTATCTGGGTTATCTCAAGATCAACGTAAATATTACGGCGTGTTCCCTCTTAAAGGTAAATTATTGAACGTGAAAGATACAAGTGTAAGAAAAGTAGAACAAACAGAAGAAATTGCAAACTTGAAAAAAATTATTGGATTGGAATCTGGAAAGGTTTATAAGGATATTAAATCATTGAGATATGGTCGTATTCTTATTATGACCGATCAAGATTATGATGGATCTCATATTCGTGGATTATTGATTAATATGTTCCATGAATTGTGGCATGAATTGATTAAAGTTCCAGGATTCATTACCTACATGGCTACTCCAATTGTGAAAGCAACTAAGGGAAACAAGACCAAATCGTTCTATACACAATACGAGTATGAAGAATGGCGTAAAACCGCGGAATCAAATGGATGGAAGGTTAAATATTACAAAGGATTAGGTACATCTACCAGAGACGAAGCGAAAGAGTATTTCAAAACGTTGAACATAGTTCAGTATGCGTATTCTGATAAGAAATCCGACGAATCAATTGATTTGGCGTTTAACAAAGCCAAAGCGGATAATCGTAAAGATTGGCTTAAGACTTATTCCAGATCCGAAGTTATTAATGCTGGACCTGGTGAAAATGTAGTATATGAAGATTTCGTGAACAAAGATTTGATTCACTTTTCAAACTACAATTTGGAACGTTCGATTCCAAATGTGATGGACGGATTGAAAACGTCTCAACGCAAGATATTGTATTCTGCGTTCAAAAGACATTTGAAGTCTGAAATTAGGGTAGCACAATTTGCAGGGTATGTTTCAGAACATTCGGGATACCATCACGGCGAAGCATCGTTGAATGATGCGATTGTTGGAATGGCTCAGGACTTTGTAGGATCTAATAATATTCCTTGGCTTGTTCCAGCTGGACAGTTTGGAACTAGACTTCAAGGAGGTAAAGATTCTGCATCTCCAAGATACATTCACACCTATCTCCAACCATACATTGAAACATTGGTTCCAAGTGATGATTTCAGTTGTCTCACGTTTCGTGACGATGATGGAACTCCAGTAGAGCCAGAATGGTATGCTCCAATTATCCCAATGCTTTTAGTGAATGGATGTAGAGGTATTGGTACTGGATATTCCACGTTCATTCCATCGTTTAATCCGACGGAACTTAAGAATTCTATCATGGAATGGCTTGAGAAAGGAACTGGACTTGATCGAGAGTTTACGCCTTACACGAAAGGATTCAAGGGTAAAATTCAAAAGATAGATGCACATGATTATTTGGTTCAAGGTAATTGGACAATTGAAAAAGATATGGCTGTGATCACAGAACTTCCAGTTGGAACTTGGACCTCTGATTTCCGTGAAACATTGGATAAGCTTTTATCCGATGGTACGATCAAGGATTATACGGACACTTCAACAGATACAGATATCATGATCAAAGTGAAACTTGGAACTGGTGGTGTTCCAACAATTGAGAAGTTATTGACGGACAAAATCAAGTTGACGAATATGCATGCATTCAATTCTGAGTGTGTGATTAAAAAGTACGATTCTCCAAACGAGATTTTGAAAGAATTTGTATCTACAAGACTTGATTTGTATACCAAACGTCGCGAGTTTATGCTAGAAGCATTGAAGGATAGATTACCGTATCATTCTAATATTGTTCGATTTATTCAACAACAATGTGAAGAAACTCCTCGTCCAGATATTCGTCGTAAATCTCCAGAAGAGTGTGATAAGCTGTTGGAAAAAGAGAAGTTTGATAAAATCAAGGGAAATTATGATTATTTGATGAACTTACCTATTTCATCTCTTACGTTGAAACAGGCAAAGAAACATCAAGATGATCTAGATGAACTTAAACGAAAAATAAAGGAATTGGAATCTAAAACTTCAAAGCAGTTATGGATCGATGACTTGAAGAAATTAAGTACCGCCTAAGAAATAGAAATTCGCAGTAAGTTGTGCTGCAGATGTAGTTTGACGTGTGATACTTTGAGTACTAGTTGAAAAGTCCAAATTTATAAGTGGAAATGAGATAGTATCTCCAACTTCTAAAAATGATATTATTCTACCACCTCGAGTGTTGCTTGCAGTTGGTATAGATGAATTATAATCTCTTGGAAATCTTCCTAATTGAACAGCTCGATTTGCTATAATTAAACTTGCTTCTGTTCCAACTGGAAGATTAAATGTATTTAAAAGTTCAATCTCCCATAATCCTGCTTTTTCTACAGTTACATAGGTTGCAGCGGAACCTGAACCTGGAATATTGTTTTCTACAATATAGGTTGCATATATGTCTGCGTTATCGGTATAATCGTCAAAACTTATCCATCCTGCATTTGAAAAAGGACCAGCGCTTATGGTCAACGGAGCAGTTCCAGGATTTGTGATAAATAAAGAACTTGCTAAGTTTTTTGAAAGTGGAACTGAAGGAGCTGTAGGTCCAATAGGTCCAATAGGTCCAGTACTTCCAGTGTATCCTGTAGCACCAGTATTACTTGCTTGTCCTGCTGGTCCTGTAGGACCAATTGCTCCAGTAGCTCCGGTAGTTCCACATACAGTTGTTCTTGACTGAGCAGTATATTGACTGGCTGAAAGAAACGGCATATTATTTACTCATTACATTTTAGAATCTCCATAATAATGGAACTCACTTATCAACAGATCCTTGCTGAACACTATGAAGAAAACGCAAAAAATCTGTTAGTTTATCAGCAAGAGTACGAAAACGACGAAGAAGATGTAGACGAATATGACCCAGATAATTACAACAATAACGACCTTCCTGAAAAAGAAGAATTTAATAAATTTCAAGGAGACCGAAATAAACCAGAACATGTAATAAAACCAAAAGCCGATCCTAATCAAGATTTTAGGAAAAAAACAAGAGTAAAAACTAAAGTTGTAAATATCGATGGAAAGTTTAGAGGGGGAGTTGTTCCTACAAATCCAACAACATGTACTGGATTACCTGCCGAAAATTCAAATCCAGGAACTAGTTCTTCTTATTTTGTATTCTATCCTTCAAGACCTTATAAAAATATAAGTTCGATAAAACTTACTTCTATGGAGTTTCCAAACACGTTTTATGTATTTGATCATGCTAACAGAGAAAACACTATTTTTTCAATTGTAGAACAAACTCCAAATAATGGATTATATTATAATTATCCACATCCTCCAATCATTATTTCTGATGGGAACTATTCTACAGCAGATGATTTAGTAGGAGATATTCAAAATATCTTACCACCCCACTATACGATTAAACGAAATCCTAGAAGTAATTTGATAACAATTGAATCAACATATATTC